>ENA-OROM01000496-OROM01000496.1-human-gut-metagenome-genome-assembly--contig:-NODE-496-length-49482-cov-3.305805_pt1 | contig 49482 bp, 77 predicted proteins | sample MGYA00242129_ERZ509050 | MGnify/ENA primary metagenome ERZ509050 (study PRJEB26280, sample SAMEA2338701) | human gut metagenome | biome: human gut; feature: human-associated habitat; material: faeces...
ATATAGCTAACGAAAGGCAAAGGAAAGGAACCGACATGAAGGACAAGAAGTTGCAGGAATCAATCAACTACGTTTGCTTCTGCTGCCCGTATATCGACACTGAAACTGATGTGTCAGATAAGTATTGCGATAGGTGCATGGTGCGCAAGATGGTCGATTATTATGACGCATTGGAAAAACATCCTTTTGATGTTGACATGCCAGAAGTGCAAGCTATTATCAATTACTAGGAATGTTTGAGGTATACCATGAAACTCGCTACTGGTGCCGATGTTATCGCATATGAGATTGCTCCCGCACTTGGAGAGTACGTTAATGACTTTGACCTTGCTGCTATTGTTGATGAAGTTTATACGTATGATGAACACGATGGATATAAGCAGCGTGAGGACGTTGATTTTTGGGACGTTGTAAGCAAGAATGATATAAGTGAAACAATATAGATGATAGTTAGTCTTTGAATAAGGCAAGGTGACCATAATGAAATTGTCGATTAGCGATAAGAATAGTTTGAGCTTTGACTTAGAGCTGTTAAATAGTATTATTGGAAAGTCTTTTAAAGCCGAAAAGTTTGAATCTGAAATGCGAAAGACATTCAAAAAGAAAAGCAACTGTAAGCTGTGGAATAGTAATGAGACTTTTAATTTATGGGACGGAAAAGAATATCATAAGGTAAACTATAGATGTTGTCCGCAATCTCATAATGCAAGGCATATCTTTGGTTTTGTGTTGGATACAAATCAAGATTATATCGTTGTTAAAGATGGATTTTTATCAGCAGTATAATATTCAAGCACAATAAGGAGTACAACCATGAGCAAGGTTTTAAAGGCAGGAACGTATAGTGTCACGATTGAGTTTACGCTAGAAAACGATACGCAAGAACTTATGTTGGATGAAGCATTTGAAGATGCCATGAATACTATTGATGGGCTTTTTGATAGCGACATTAGTGAGTATAAGCAAGAAGATTAAACGTTTTAACATAGTGAGAAAGGTATATACTTTTTTCACTATGTTGTTTATGGAGGTTTATTATGAGTCTTTTTAATAAACTAGCAGAGTATAAGTTCGCTGTTATTAACATCAGCTATAGGAGCGCTACGCTTCTTGACGTTACTTTGTTTAAGAATCATGACGATGCGCGAAAGTTTATGCGAGAAAGTGCGCGAGAAATACAACTTTTGCACAGGGATGGTCTTGTGGTTAATGGAAAATGGCAGAAGGTAGGTAAGGAACTTTATATTGACGATGATGGACTCAATGTTTATGTGTCTGATGAAGATGGTAAATATATGCGCTGGACAATTGACTTGACGAAAAACTTACTTATGCACGTGAATACGTACAATAACTAATGTGTTAGATATGTGAAAGATTACAACATGTGGTACGTATTTACTAGTATGCTCAATGAAAAATCTTGGAAAAGATATGGGCTTGAAACGAAAATGTTTAGTACGTATGATGATGCAAGAAGGTATATAAAAGACAAAGCAAATAAATATCGTGAGTTTTGTGTAGATAATGATTCATACGTTGAAGATTATGACAATGATGTATTTGTTCATTTTCTTGGAATAAGAATTGATTTTAATATTTTCAAAGCAGACCATATATTATATTGGTAGGTTATCATGTGTGAGTATTGCGAGAAAAGTAAGAACATTTACACCAAAGACAAAAGAAGCGTTGTCTATATCGAGTGGGACGATTGCATACCAAAACTGGTCACTGTAAGCGGTGGGTTTAATTCGTGTTATATTAAAGTGCCTATATTCTTTTGTCCATTTTGTGGTAAAGAATTACGTGAAGTATAGATTAAGGCGGCTATTATGCCGCCTTTTTTGTATGGATAATTGTGTAGGAATTGTGGACAGTTGGTATTGTCACTTGTGTAGTTGTCTGTTGGTAGTATTATATAACCAACGAAATGGAGCGGAAGAAAAGGACGCAACCATGAAGGACGAGTTCAAGCGCAAGACCATGAGCAACAACGGTACTTACAACAACGCCGACCTCTATGGCGCTGGTCACACTAAGCGTATCAACGAGCAGAAGCGCAAGGAGAAGCGCCGCGCTCGCCGCTCTATGAAGCAGGAGTTTGAGCTTGAGTACCTTGGCGAGTTGTTGCGTTGGTAACATTGTTTTTTATCTATGTAACATTTTAGATGTTACAACTCAAAATATAACGTTACAAACTTGATTGGAGAATTAAATGTTTATTCTTGTTAATTATCCTGCTGAATATAGCATTGGCGATGGCATTAGTGAAATTGGCAGGTATGACACACGCGAAGAAGCTGCAACGAAGATTGCAGAAGAGATTATCAATTACTATGGCATAGACATTGATATTGATGATTTTATTAAAGAAGAGCGTCAATGTGATAATGGCGATTTTCGTTATGACGATGATGCCGATAATCACGTTTGGTTTAACAATTATGAGTGCAGTTGTTATGGTCAGAACATGGAAGATAGTTGGCTTATTATTGAGGTTTAAGATTTGGATGTAGAGAGGCGATAGAAGAAATGAACAAGTATGAAAAGGCATATACTAAGTCGTATCATAGGTATGGCAAGTATTCAATTGAGTACGTTAGGCAACTATGGGAAAGCTCTAAGACAGTATATGAGTCAACTGGTGAATGGCCTATCATTGATGTTGGCAACGGAGTTTGCGTAACTATGGATAGTGATAGATATAGCAATTTTTTTATTAACGGAACGGATTGTGTATCTTGTGGACTAAAAGGCGAATACTTCTGGTTGGAAACATTCAATGTTAAGAAAAGCAAAAATGGTGCTTATTATAAAAACAAGTGGCATTTTAATCTATATGGAATCGGTGCAGATGGATGTGAAATGCAGCTTACTAAAGACCATATCATTCCACGTGCTGCTGGTGGGGCTGATTCATTGGATAATTACCAGCCTATGTGCGAACGTTGCAATGAAAAGAAAGCAGATAAGGTGGCTTAAAATAATGGTTGAGTTTGTTTCTTATGATGGTGCTTTTCCTAATTTGTGTGGCGGCACGCTTGTGTTACGTATTGACGGCGAGGAAGTGGAGTTCCCTAAATGCTGTATGTATAGCGGTGGAAGTGTCTGGTTTGATGATGAATGGAACGAGCACGTTGGAATTGGTGAGTGGTCTGTGCATGTTCCAGCAAAATATGCAAACCTTAAAGACGAGATTGAGCGCTGTGTAAACGAGCATGTTGAGTTTGGTTGTTGTGGCGGATGTGTATAGTGGTTTAAAATAGTTTTGATTGGAGAATTATAATGGCTTATGATGGCATGTGGGGCGTTCTGTTCAATGACGGAACCATGAAACGCAGTGTTCGTATCTGTATTAAGGGCGGAGATGTTATGACTACGGACTTGCGCATGTACGCTAGTCGTTGGAAAACGCGCGATGATGCGGAAAAGTTCTGTGAGTATGCGCGTAAGCAATGCAAGGGCTGTACGTTTAAACCAGTTCACGCATAATTTTACTATCGTTTCAGTATCGTATTAAAGTCATACTAAAATGAATTGTGTATGATTTGTGAAGGTGTAAAATCTCAACTGTATAGCCTTGGATTAGAGTATTATATAGACAAGGAAAGAGCAGACGAGAAAGGAACTGCAATGGGACGCGGAAACATTCATACACACGGAGACTATGAGGGTCTGTACTATATCGACTATGATTATCTTGACTACTATACGTCTAAGGAAGCAGACGAGTACGGCGAGTTTGATAACAAACTGCTCATTGATATGAGCGCTGATGATTTCAACGACTATGAGTATGACGAGGACTTGACGTACTGGAATACCGAAGATTATATCAACATGTTTGTCAAAGACATGATGAAGAAGTTCGGTAGCTTTGTCGCAACTGGTAACACCTATGGCACCATTATGGAAAACTCACTGTTTGAAATTAAGATTGAGGACAATGAGTGGAGCTATGCTGTCGAGCTTATTCAAAAAGATGATTATGCGCTGTCTGGTTTGCAGAAAAAGCATTACAAGCAATATCTTGATGGAATGGAAGATGTTTTGCTTGGAATGTTCCCTGAGATTGGTTGCTGGACTGGTAATTGTTGGACGCATGGTGTTATCAAAAGGGCTGCATAGGCATAGTATTTTATTGAAAGGATATAAAATTGTCTGATACTATGGGTTTTGATTATGGCGAGACTTATACGCTTATGCGTAGGTTTCGTGAGCTTACAAAGCAAGAAGTACGTATCATGGATTATCTTATGAAGATGGATGTATTTGAAGGTACGTATAGCGAGCTTGCCAAAGCTATTGGTGATGAAAAGCTGTGTAGTAATGTACGCAAGTCGCTGTTGCATTTGAAGAGTATGGGTATCGTTAATATCGTAAATGTATATTACGAGGACGAAGCGAAGGAGCATAAGAGTAATCCTATGAAAGCGTGCTTTATCGTTGATGGATGGATGTACGCATTTTTAATGGGTGGTTGGAACAAGGTTGAGTTCGGTACACGCGCTTGGGATTAACGTGTCTTAAAACGTACTACAGTGGCTTAGGAAGGTGGTTGCCATGAAGGTTGAGCAGCTTAGCGATGATGAAATGTATGAGCTTAAAGACAAGCTGTATACTGATTTTTACTACAATCAAGACGCATTGCCGCAGATGATTGAGAGTGAGCGTAATGTTGTCGCAAGTGCGACATATCCTACCGATATTCCAGATTGGCTTATGTATAATCTTTTCCACGGTATTGAGTTTACCGAAGATGATTTTTGGTGCAACGTATAACCTTGCCGTATTGGAATATCTAATATCACGTCTCATAGGCGGCAACGCTAATCCCACGCCTTTTCTCACTTCTTTCCTTTCTGTAGTGTTGCCGTCTATAAGGCGTGATATTTTTTGTGGAGAGAATATGAACTTGAAATATAGTTGACATGTAGTTACCAACTATATATACTATTATGCAAGGAAAGAGAAAACCTTAGAGAAAGGTACTACAATGTATAAGACTATGACGTTGCACGGAACTATGACCCACAAGATTCAGACATCAACTACTTGTATCGGAAACTTTATCGACACTGGCCTTTACGAGACTTATCTTGGCGAGCTTTGGGGCGGTATTCCTTATGCCACGCGCGGCAAGGCTGATGATGAAATCGGTAAGTGCGCTGTGGATTATATCGAGGATGCCTTGTGGACTGATGTATTCTCGTCTGATTACGATGATGATTTTGAAGTGACGTATACTGGCACGTATCATCCTAAGTATTATAACTTTGAGACTGATGCAACTTTGTTTGATTTTGCATACACTGATAAACTGTGTGAGCATATGCTTGGTTACGCTACCATGAATCGTGATAACTTTGAGGAGTTTCTTGAGAAGAAGTTTACTTCTCACGATGGTTATGTATCGTTCACGCCTAACAACTGGGATGATTGGTATGATGGATACGTCAAGGATGATGCACACTGTGTATCCGCTTTGCTTTATTTCATGCTTATCATGCTTTCTTGTGTTGACATTGATGATAACTACAATTTTGTAGGCGACAATAGCTATCAGTATGGCTTTATTGATAGTTGTGTACAGACTATTTCAGAAGATTTCACGCCTTATGATTACGCTGTGAAGTATGATAACGGAATGGTTGTCGCGGTTTTCAGTGACTATGACGAGAACGGCGAGTTCTTTAACTGCTACCTGCTTGATGCCGATGGAAAAATGATTAAGCATGAGCAGATTTCAGATGAATACAATGCGTACAATCGTAGCGCATTTGCGGCATTTCAGTATGGTGATGTTGAGAGTGTCTTGGATGATGATTTGTCGCTTTTCCATATGCATAGCGAGCCTTGTATCACACCCGATATTCCAGAGCGTGAGTGCTAATGGGTGATATGGCGTATTGCATTTGGAATAATAATCAAGGTGCCTTTGCTATTAAGAACAAGGTTGATTCGGAAAAGTTCAAAAAAGATATGCAAAGGCACCTTGACGCTCTACTTAATATGTGCAATAATATATCGCAGGTTTATTAGTGTCCGCATAAAAGGAGTATAATATGCTGACTGCGATTTGCAAGAGTGTGGAAGATACTGATTATTGGGCTTATGACGATACAATAGAGGACGTTCTTGAGGATGTTGTCTATGTGGTTGACAGCGAGCATTGTGCTGGCGAGCATGAGTGCGTTGCTTCTGCGCTTGACCCGAAGGGTAATGATTGGTATACCGATTCTTTGCAGACAAATGAAATGATGTTGTCTGATGATGAACTGTTTGTGGTTACGTATTATGTATACGATGGTAGCGGTTCATTTGACGAGCGCGTTGATTTTGCTATCACAAAAAACGATATTATCAATAATGTGCTGACTAACAAGTATGTTGAGGGCGCGTATTACTGGACGTTTGGACAGATGCTAAAGGCCACTAATGACTGGCTTAATGGCAAGTACGGTGAGTATGGCGATTAGCATTTCAATCGTGTCATATACGGAAAAGTAAAACGTTTTAGCAGGGCTATTCAAGCCCTGCTTTTTTATTTACTTTAACTACTTGACAACTACACTGTAAGTAGTATTATGTATACTGACAAGCGGAAGAAAGGATAAACTGTGGGTATGAATAGCGATGACTGGAAAGTTATAATCTTTTGTTTTATTTTTTGTACGATATTGCTTGCATTAGAGTTTATCCATATATATAGTTAGATTGGAAAATTATGAGTGATGTGGGTTTTGTTGCAATGGAAGAACCGACTGCCATTCCACAGGATGCAACAGAAAATATTGATAACACGCTTATTGAGATTGCTCAAGCTGCTAAAGACAGGGTGTATGTTGTATGGTATGATAATGGCTTGGAATGGGATGATAATTTTCAAGACATTGATAGAATCTTTTTAAACTATGATGATGCCGAAAAATATCTTGATGATTGCGGATACGTTAGACAGGTTGAGAATGGATGTAATGGAGAATATATAGCGTGGTATCCTCCATATGACGATGATGCTGATTATGGAAATAGTTATTTTGCTAGATATGAAGAAAGCCATTATACTATTCGTGAGTTTAATTTGTACTAATTGTTAGGAGAAAAAATGTCTAAGATTCATCCACGTTGCTGCGCTAACTGCCGTAATTGCGAGCCGTTTGATAATGGCTTTGAGGTTGAGGACGATGAAGCGGGATACTGCAAAGCTCATGAGTGGGAGATTGTATACTTGGATGATGATTCATGGTGCGATGATTTTGTAGCCGTAAAACATACCCGTGTTCGTGACGAAGATTGGGATTAACATGGTAGAAAATAATAAGGTCGTACTCAATACAACTATCGACAAGGATGTTAAGGATGCTTTTAGCGCATACTGTAAGCAGGTCGGATTCTCGATGAATACGGTGCTAGAGATTCTTATGCGACAGTTTGCCAACGGAGAGTTCCGTATCAAGTTTGAGAAGAATAAGCTGGACTTTGATTTAGAGGAATAATACCTTATATATAGGTTATAATAGACTGGTGGAATAATAGTTATTCCACCATTTTTTATTTTAAAATTGACTGCAAAAATATGAGTTTAACTACTTGATAACTACATTCGTGTATGGTAGGATATAGTAAAGAAAGGAAAGAGGAAGGAATTAATGATGGCTAGTCCAGCATTTGCTCCAGTTATTGTGGAAGAAAAGAAGCAGAACAATATCATTCCGTTTAGTATTGTTATGGGTACTAAAGACACTAAGCCTAAAAGCCCGAAGGCTCGTGACAATAGCGGCGGATTGAAGCCTGCTGGTGTATCTTCCGAGGTATATGCTTTCCGTACCGATGAAGAGATTAAGGCTATGATAGATGTGTTTGACAAACATATCAATGAAGCAGCTGATGAACACCACCGCCAGATTGCAAATAGGAACAAGCTGATATTTGTTGTCGGCATTAACGTTGGCTTGCGTGCAAGTGATTTAATTACGCTCAAATGGAGCTTTTTCTTGGATGGCATCGAGGACGGCGAGTATAAGTTTAAAGACTTCTATACTTTGCAGCCTAAGAAAACACGCAATCAGAAGAAGTTCGTTAAGCTGTTCTTCAATAACACTGTTAAGAAAGTTATCGTAGACTACCTTAATGAGTTTCCTACGAATAATTTAAACGAGTATATGTTTAAATCTCGTGAGGGTGATGGAGCCATTGCAGCAACTACTCTTTGGCGCATTATCAAGAATGCTGCTAAGGAAGCTGGGATTAACCAGAATATCGGTAGTCATAGCTTGAGGAAATCATTTGGTTATCGCGCATGGCACGATGCGGAAGATAAAGACAAGGCGCTTGTTATCCTAAGCTATGTATTCAATCATAGCAGTGTTGCCACCACACGAAAGTATATCGGCATTATGGACGATGAAATCAAAGGCGTGTTCGATAGTCTTGAGCTTGGCTACGATTTTATTTAGTGAGAGGTTAATATCATGGGCATCTTTGGTCGTAAAAAAGATATTAGCAATATGGTATTTGACTGGGACTTGTATTGGAAAGATATCGGAAGTGGCGTTGACAATAAGGTTATAGTAAAGAAGATGGAGAATCTTGACTACTATGTAAGCGTAGCCGAGAAGTCATATGGAAAAATCCAAGTAGCTGAATACGCAAAGTAGTCTATATGTTGTGTCTGTAAATACAGCCACCACTATATATTGTGTTTTGTGTTCATTGAAAACACTATATGTTGTGTCTATATACGCTTTAAACTACTATTTTAAACACGCGGAAAAATATCCAAAGTTTTTTAAAAAAGTTGTTGACACGGATATAGGCACCATGTAATATAGTTGGTGTCAGAAAGAGACGCGGAAAAACGTGAATCAATCTTGGAACCTTGAGAACAGAAGATAGAAAAAAGTTTAAAAAAGTTCTTGCAACTGATAAAGTTAGATGCTATAATATCTGACACGGAGAAACGGAAGTTTTCAGTTGCACTTTGATATTTGTATAGAGTATCAGCGTTGAGAAATCAACGCGAAGGATTGTTTCAACCATGTGTATTCTCAATTCCATGAGGTCATGGGCGTGTTCGAGGAGTTCCACTATGGAGGATACCCCATAGGTAGGCTTTGCCAGATGTAGGTAACTGCCATCTGGTAGGAGAGATGGAAAATCTCAACCGAGCAGACACGGCGCTGTGATGAAACGCAAGAAAATGGTATCGCTAACTGGTTGCTATCGCAATAGATATAAGGTATACTTATTGAACCAAGTAGAGGGTAGTGTGGCAGCTATGCCAATCGCTTGGAATGCCATAAGATAGTTGTCCAATTGATGCTGGTAATCAGCTATAAGACCAGACGCGAGTACGAGTAGCCCAAAGTTGGAATATATTAGAAGATATAAGATTGATATGCTGAATGGTGGGTGAAAGTTGTTGGTAGCCAATCCAGCCATAGATTGACGTAAAGTCGGGATGAAAAGATATATGGTCGCTCCCTATGTCTCAGCTTCATTTCCTATGTGACCGAATTACCACTACGTTTTATGAAGGTAAGGCGAAGGCCTGAGACAATCTTTCGCGTTGGTTTGCTTGACCGACAAAGCGAGGTTCGATTCTGTGCTAGGTTTTGGTTGTTTGCTATCACAGATGGTACGGTACGATTCCGTAGACGGAAAATACTATTGCTCCTTTCTGTTTGGTTCCTTTCATGGTCGCTCTAATTTAACTCAAGTATTTTCCGTTAACGCTCAGTCCCAAGGTTTACGATGGAGATAGCTACCTGACAAGTCTTGGGCGCATGGTAACGGCGTAATGTTATCCCTTGTCTTAACGGAGGAAGCGGACTGTTAAGCGTACACCGTTGCGTAAAATCGGTAGCGTTGGAAGGTCTGCCAGCGCGGACGGTATTTAAAATAAGTGACCCCTCTGGTAGTTGGTGAGGACTTTAGCAAGCTACCACCGTCTATGGAGTATATATGAGTAAATCAAGGTCGCATAAGGCTTGAATTGGAACGTTGTGATTTGTGAGTATATATTCCATAGACGGTAATGTGACTTGGCGGTGTGGCGAAATAGGTATACGCTATGCTTTAATGGGCAAAACAGGTAGCTCCTGTATGTTGGTTCGAATCCAAACCACTGCCAATGGAATATTACCGTCTATTATAATGGCTATGGGGGATTCGCACAACGGTTAGGGCAAGGGCCTTATAAGCTCTAGACGAGTGTTCAACTCACTCATCCCCCACCATAATGCCGCAGTAATCCTTTAAAGACGAGGGTTGGACTGTAAATCCAATGTCTATGACTGGCTAGGAGCGTTACCTAGATGCGGCACCTGTATCTATTATTACACACAATATAAGTTGTGTATTACATTAATATAATGTCCGATTGGTGGAATTGGCAGACACGACAGACTCAAAATCTGTTGCCGAAAGGCGTAACGGTTCGACCCCGTTATCGGACACCAATATTACTTAGATATAATGTTGTTTATATTATATCTTTTTAAATAGTTGACAATTGAATACGTGCGGCATTAGCTCAGTTGGATAGAGCAGGGGACTTCTAATCCCAAGGTCGTAGATTCAAGTTCTACATGCCGCACGTGTTCAATTGTTATAAGCCGATGTAGCTCAATTGGTAGAGCAGCTGATTTGTAATCAGCAGGTTGCGGGTTCAAAGCCTGTCATCGGCTCCATGATTTTTTCTTGTCATAGTTGACATTATATAATAATGGGGGCGTGGATATAATCACGATAAAGCCAGATTCTCATGGATGATGATGGCGAAACTGTTTCGGGTTCGACTCCCGACATGTCTCAGTATAGACGGAAAATAAGTAGCCATGTGCTTATGATTATGTTATTTTACAAAAGACATGTGGTGTAATTGGTAACGCACCCCACCTTCGGAGTAGATAACCAGCGGGGAGCTGGACTTGCCTGCTAAGCAAAGCGTGCTTATTATATAAGCATTCGGGTCGGAACCGAATTACTCTGCCATATAATACCTGCCCCTATTGGCAGTGGTTTTCAAGATTTTCCCGAAAAAATCTTTTGCGGAAGAATAGGCAACGCCGCATAGCTATTCGAGAGGATAGCGAGCCTTCTTGCTAGGATATAAGCAAGTGCTTTCACGGAGTAATAGGTGAGCTGAAACACCGAAAACAGACCCTCTGGATGTGCCGTGAATACGCATCCTGCTTTTTTGTTTGAATGTTGTATGGAGAAAGGATTGGCATGGTAACTTTTGTTATCGGAATTATCGCATTGCTTATTGCGATTCAATGTATTGTGTTTAATGTTCGCACGAAGATTCCAGAACCAATTGAGGATAACAATGTTCTAGGAAAGCCTTACATTAAGAACGAAACGGACATTAAGACTGTGAAGTTCGCACGCTCTTGTGCTCGTGGCGTTGCGGTTGTGTGCCTTATCTTTTTCTTTGTGTTTGTTGGATTTGCGTGTATCTATACACAGGATACTGGTGAGGTTTGCGTAATCCGTAATCTCGGTGGTTCTCTTGCTGGCTCAACTTCCGAAGCTGGCTTCCATGTCAAGGCACCGTGGCAAGATGTTATTACGTATGATGTTCGTAACAACCTTATTAACTTTTATGGCGACACGGACTATAAGGTTGATGGTGGCTCATATGAGGGCAAGCAGGTGTCAATTAACGACAAGTCTGGTGCCAGTGCCAACGTTGATATTCAGGTCAACTATAGTTTGAATCCAGACTCGGCACTCAATCTTTATTCTGAGTATGGTACTCAGGAGAGCTTTGTTGAAAAGTATATTTCCAATGATGTTCGCGCTGTTACACGTGAGGTTTCTGGTAAGTTTGATACCGTTACCATGCTGACTGACCGTTCTCAGTTCACCAAAGCTATTCAGGATGCACTGACTAAGAAGTGGAATAAAATCGGTCTTACAGTTGAGCAGGTGAGCGTACAGGATGTGCGTTATCCTAAGTCTATTACCGATAGCTATTCACAGGCTCAGGCGGCTGAGGTTGCAAAGCAGAAGGCACAGAATGAGCAGGAAACTGCAAAGGTTCAGGCTGAGACTAAGAAGATTGAAGCTCAGGGCGAAGCCGATGCAAATGCCGTTCTAGCACAAAGCCTTAATGACCAAGTGCTACAGCAACACTACATTGATGCCTTGAAGGACGTTGGCAAGGAAGGTAATCTTGTCGTAGTTCCTAATGGGTCAACTCCAATGATTAACACTGGCAAGTAGTTTGTTTGAAATGCCTTGGAAACTTTAGGGTTGACCATGAAAGACGGATAGTTTAGGCTATGTGAGAGTAAACGGCATGTCGTTGAAATCTTAACGCGAAAGCAATTGTGTTTAATATATGTAGAGAGGGTATGTCCTTTTGGATATACCCTCTTTTTTTATGTGAACATGATATAATATCTATGTAAGTTGACGGAAATAAGGAGAACAAGTGTCTACTTTCATTTGTACTGTGTGTCAAAACAGAATCAAAGAACGAGGTAGCAATGTTGATTGTGGATATTACAATGATACACGCCCAATGATTGAAGACACGACAAAGCTATATGATAAGAGCTTTCTCTGTCCTAATTTTATTCATGTCAGGTATAAAAATATGAATACATGTAAGTCAAAGAAGAAATATTCGTGTCGGTATGATGCGCTATGTGCAGCCAAGACACTGTTCGTTAATGGTTCAAAGATTCTTCGCCCATACAGATGTAGCGTGTGTAAGTCTTGGCACCTAACACACGAATGCTATGATGATTACAATCCAGTTGAAGAATATAACAAGGCAAGAAAAGCAAATCGCTTGTACGATTAGATATTTATTGGAAGGTTTATTGTGAATTTTTCTAAGTTTGATATGCGAATGTTCAATGAAGCACGTATGGAAGCTGAGTCATCTGAGTTTAAAAGATTCCATACTGGTGCCGTTATTGTCTATAAAAAACATATTATCGGACGCGGAAAGAATGACGATAAGTCTCACCCAATGCAAAAGGAATATAACCGTAAATACAGGAAATTTAATAACGTTGGTGGAAACTATATCAACGATAGTATTCATGCCGAGATTGCCGCCATTTCATCGATACCATACACTGTCGGAATAGATATTGATTGGTCTAAGGTAAAGGTATATGTGTATAGAATCTCTCGTGGAACTAAACTTGGATACGGACTCGCCAAGCCATGTCCTGCCTGTATGAACGCCCTGAAAGACCTTGGAATAAAGAATATATATTACACCGATAGTGATGGTTACAGCTATCTCCAACTTGATGTGTAATTATTTTGTGAAGAAGAGTTCCATTTGTATTACTTTTCTGTTATAATATTGCAAGAACAATACAGGATTTTCCAATGGAAGATTCTTTACAATGTAAACAGATTGAAAGAAAGTTGGAATATGATATATGGTAGAAAACGATAGTACAGAAGCTCTTGAGTGGTATGCTGAAAACGGATATCGGCTCTATGATGATGACGATGAGCTTCGTAAACTTAGGTGTGATGAAATACTTGAGGAAGCTCTTCGTCTATTAGAGGAAGAGTTTGAGGAAGACTTTGTTGCCGCATCAAATAAGGTAGATAAGGCATCGGAAGATTATCATTCATTTGAAGATATGTGTGCAATTGACGAAGACATTGATGAATACTATGTTGATTATGATATATGTGATACAATGCTTAGCGATATTATGGTAAAAGATTTTATCGGAAGTTTAAACGACAATGAAAAATATATTTTATCATGTCTGTTAAATGAGATGACACATCAAGAAATTAGTGATACAATGGATTGTACGAGACAGAATGTCACTAGGACTGTGGAAAGACTCGGAACAAAGGCTATTGACTTTCTGTCTTGTAATTAGGTTATATGCCAATAGAAAGGTGATTTATTATGGCGCGTACAAAGAATACTGTAACACAGTCTGTTATTGATGAGCTTATGGAAAGTTGTGATATCGCTGTCACAACTGCATTTGACAAGTGTACCATTGTGGCATGTAAGTTGCCAAATGGATTTGTAATCGTTGAGTCCTCTTCTTGCGTTGACCCTGCCAACTATGACGAGGACATGGGTGTCGATATTTGCATGAAGAATATCGAGAAGAAGCTTTGGGAGCTTGAGGGTTATCTGCTACAGAACAAGCTGTATATGGATGGCATTACATTTGATGATGATAATGACGATGACCTAGAGTGCGATGGCGATTGCGAGAATTGCGACCTGTTTGACCGCGATGATGATGACGATGAGGACGAGAAGGAAGAGCAACCAAAGCATACTAATAAGAAGCATGATGATGATGATGAGTATTGGGATAAGCTCATTCAGAATTACAATGATTATCTAGATTACATTGATGACTATCTTGATGACTTGGCACACTACAAGCGCCGTCATCGTGGACGTAATTATTATTACAATAATGTTTGGTGCTAAACAATAGAATACATATAGATTGTATGGAGAATGGTTTTGATAATATGTATTCTGATAGAATACTAATCGGAACTATTCTCCATATTGCTAAGGAGTTAATGTGAGATTGGACACAAATGGTCAAAGTAAAAAATGATTTGACTGGTTCGAAGTTTTATAGATTAACAGTGGTTAATCAGTCAGATGATTATGTGTCTCCAAGTGGAAGACACGAAGCCCAATGGCTGTGTAAGTGTGATTGCGGAAACATAACAATTGTTAGAGCTGGGGCTTTAACTGGCGGGTATACAAAATCATGTGGATGTTTGCAAAAAGAAGCTGTTGATAGAATAAATAAAGAAATAAATAAAAAATATAATAATTATGACCTATCTGGCGAATGCGGAATTGGATATACGTCTAAAGGAGAGGAGTTTTATTTTGATTTAGAGGATTATGATAAAATTAAAGATTATTGTTGGTATATTGATATAGATGGGTATGTGAAAGCTGCAAACAATAGAGGAAAATCGAAATCAAATATTTTGTTTCATAGATTAATATATAAAGATACAACATTTTATATAGACCATATAAATCATAAGAAAAATGACAATAGAAAATGTAATTTAAGAGAGGTAACAAATCAACAAAATGCAATGAATCGTAAAATTAATTCTAATAATACTTCTGGTGTATCTGGTGTACATTTTAATAAAAATAGTAAAAAATGGATAGCTAGGATATGTGTTAATAATCAGCGGATTCAATTAGGAAAGTTTTATAATTTTGATGAAGCAATTTCGGCACGTAAATCGGCAGAAGAAAAATATTTTGGTGAATATAGTTATGATAACAGTATGAAGATTGACGGAGATGAAAAAATGTATCTTGATTCAGCAGCAACAGCCAAACCGCGCAAGGAAGTTATTGAAGCTGCCATGCCATACTTAACGAACGACTTCTATAATCCGTCTGCTATTTACTCTAATGGAGTAAGTGTTAAACGTGCAATTGATAATGCCCGTGAATCCATTTCTGATTTTATCAATGCTGATGCAGATGAAATATTTTTTACATCAGGAGCAAGTGAATCAAATTGCTGGGCTATTCAGGGTTATGTATTTGCTGGCATGATGGATTTTTCTAAAACAGAGATTGTTACGACAAAGATTGAGCACAAGTCAATCATGGAATGTGTTGATGCTATGGAGAGTCTTGGTAACAACACTGGTTATTGTGATGTGACATATCTTGATGTTGATAAGGATGGCTTTGTTGATATAGACCAGCTTGAGTCTGTATTTAAAGACCGCGAGGAGCCTGATTATTATGATATCTTTGTGTCTATTCAGTTGGCAAATAACGAAGTTGGAACTATCCAAGATATTAAAGCTATCTCTGATATTGTTCATAAGTATGGCGGCATTCTTCATGTAGATGCAACACAGGCAATAGATAATATTCCCATTGATGTTAAGTCTATGGGAATTGATATGTTAAGTGCATCGGCGCATAAATTGGAAGGAGGGTTTAAAGGAGTTGGATTACTATACAAGAAAAAAGACATTGAAATTCAGCCCATTATCTACGGTAGCCAGAATGCTGGACAAAGAGGGGGAACTGAAAATGTTGCTGGTATTGTCGGCTTTGCGAAAGCCGTTGAACTTGCATCTGATGAAATGGAAGACAGACTGGCACTATCTGTAATGCGTGATTATTTTATCAACGAGCTTACAAGAAATGGATGCAAGATAAACGGAACTTCTGTTCATAGACTTCCAAACAACATTAATGTAATGTTGCCTGAAGGCATTGGTTCGGAAGAACTTCTGTATATGCTTGACCTAGATGATATTCAATGCAGTGTTGGTTCTGCCTGCAATAGTCATTCTAAGAAGCCATCATATGTTCTAAAGGCTCTTGGGTTGACGGATGAAGAAGCGGCAAGGTCTGTCAGATTTACTATTTCTTCTGATATTACATATGATGATATTGATTATGTTGTGGAAAAAATTGTAAAGATTATGAAGATTATAAGGAACAGCAACTAAATCCGTTGCTTTTACGTGTTTGAAACTAAAACAGTTGCTATAATATAACAGTAATGAATTTACTAGAGTAGAAGGGTTACGATATGCTAGTAAATGGCGAGCGTGCATTGGCCTATCCAGTTATCATTGAGGAGATTAAGCCTATTCCAAACTATGACCGCGTTGAACATGCGCGTGTGGGTGGCTGGTGGATTATCACACAGAAGAACCAGTTCAATGTAGGCGATAAAGCTCTATATATCGAGACTGATTCGCTTGTTCCTAGCAATGATGAGCGCTTTGCATTCCTTGAGAAGAAGCATTACAAGGTTAAGACCATTAAGATGTGCAAGGTCTATTCGCAGGGTCTTCTCATGCCTATTGATGTGTTCCCTGAGATTAAGGACAAGGACGTTCACGAGGATGTAACAAATATCCTTGGTATTAAGTATTATGTTGCCGAGGATAATGCACGTAAGGCTAAGTCTAACCCAAATGCCAAGTATAACAACATGTGCGCACGTAACGCCAAGCTCGCTAAGAAGAAGTGGTGGAAGTGGCTGATGAAGCGTACATGGGGTCGCAAGCTTCTGTTTGTATTCTTTGGTCGCAAGAAGGACAATCCCAAGAAATGGCCTGTGTGGATTAAGAAGACGGATGAAGACCGCATTGAGAATGTCATGTTCATGCTTGAGGATAAGAATCCTTATGTCGTGACCGAGAAAATTGATGGTACTTCTACTACGTTCTTCCTTGATTTGACTAGTCGTAAGCCTGATTTCGGTGTGTGCTCACGTAATGTTCGCCAGATGGATGTAGACCAGAAGAACTTTATTTCAGATATGTCTGGCATTGAAAACGTATACTGGGAAATGGCATTTAAATACAATGTCGAGAGTGCTCTTAATGATATTGCAAAGAAGCATAACTATAAGCACGTTGTACTACAGGGTGAGACTTATGGCGAGTCGGTACAGGGCAACAAGTACAAGCTTGATGAGCGCCGATTTGCAGCCTTCAATCTAATCTTTGATGGAGAGCGCCTTGGTTCTGTTGAAGCAAAGAAGATTCTAGCAGAGTACGACATTCCATTCGTTCCTATTATTGACGATAACTATATCCTGCCTGATGCTGATGACTTCGAGGAGTTCAAGCAGTCTGCTGATGGTAAGAGCGCAATCAATAAGAAGTGTCTACGCGAGGGCTTTGTGTATCGTAGTCAGGATGGACAAAAGTCGTTCAAGAACATCAGTCGTAAATTCCTGCTTAAAGCTGGTGAATAAATGGAGACTAGCACAAATCCAGTGCTAGTTATGATGGTGGGCTTATCCGCAAGTGGAAAGTCCACCATTGCTAATAATCTAGCTAAAGAAAATAATTATATTATATTCAGCTCAGATGAACTGAGAGAAGAACTTTATGGGGATGTTAACGACCAGACCCATAACCATGAGCTATTTATAGAGTTACATAAACGTATTAAGACAGCATTAAAAGAAGGCAATAATGTTATCTATGATGCCTGTAATCTAAGTTCTAAAAGGCGTGTTGCTTTTCTACAAGAGCTAAAACATATCAATTGTCGGAAAGAATGTATCATCGCAGCCACACCATATGAGCAATGTCTAAGAAACAATGCAAGTAGGGATAGGCATGTGCCAGATTATGTCATTGAGCGCATGTATAAAAGCTTTGATACTCCGTATTTTTATGAAGGCTTTGACCATATCAGTATTGAGTATTGGAAAGGCAGCTGCAATGGCTCACTACTTCCAATGTCTTGGGCTATAGACTATAAGAATTATAATCAGGATAATCCTCACCATGAGCTAACTCTTGGTGTGCATTGTATTAACGCTTTCTTTTGGCTATACAATAACAAGTTGTACGACAACGCTTCAATTGGAACTATAATGCACGCTGCTCTAATCCACGATTGCGGTAAACCGTTTTGTAAAACGTTCAAGAATAACAAAGTTGAAACTACAGACATAGCGCATTACTATGGGCATGAACACGTAGGCGCATATGATAGTTTGTTCTTTACATATGGTTTTGGCATTAGTTCATTATTTGTTTCCGCTCTTATCTCAAATCACATGAAGCCTTGGGTGTGGGAGAGGGATAACAACGAGAAGATGTATAATAAATATAAAAAATTGTGGGGCGATTACTTCATGGAATGTGTTATGATTCTACATGTAGCAGACAAGGCGGCACACTAAGGAGTTTCATATGCCATATAGGGTTTTTGACAAGGAAAATCGTGAATGGGTACACCCCGATAAAATTCTAATTTCATGCGGAGAAAACAAGCTTCTGACCTGCGGAAACGCTGTGTTCGGATGGCAAAAATTGAAGGAATTGCCTGAAGATAGGTACTTATTCCACAAAAGCTTAGGACTTGTGGATAAAAATGATTTCCCACTGTATGAAGGCGATATCTGTACAGTTGACATGGAAGAAGGACACGAGGACGGCGATAAGATTACTGTCGAGATTGCATATGTCGAAGAGCGTGCTTCCTATTTTATGTTTGATTGGGAACATTCTAAGTATTACAGCTTTGGTGATGGCATCAGTGAAATAATCGAGGTCATTGGCAACGTATGCGATGATAAGCCTGATTGGAATAATGAGGATGATGAAGCATGATTGTAATTGCAATCATTGTGGCTGCTGTAGTTGTGGTATCATATACATGTTGTAAGGTTTCCCACAAGGAAGATGAGTTTCGTAGGTATGGGAATGAAGACTATGGTATTTGGGATGAGTGGTGATTGATATGATTCAGATTCGCAGTGGAGTATTTGAGACTAACAGTTCAAGCACGCATAGCATTTGTATCTCTAAGACTCCAGTTGATGCAGATGGCTGTCATGTTGACTTTCATTTCGGAGAGTTCGGTTGGGAAAATGGAGAAGCCGATGTAGCGGATTACCTATACACGGCAATCTATGAGATTGACCGCAAGGGCGAAGAGGGGCTTCTTAATAAGCTAAAAGACACTCTTGATTCTCATGGCATCACCTATACGTTTGAAGAGCCTAAGACTGTTCACTATGATTATGGTGATGGAAATGAGTGGGATGAGCTTTATGTCGGTTATATCGACCACGGATATGATACATATGCGTTCGTATGTTCTGTACTTGAAAATGACGATATGCTGATTCGCTATCTTTTTAGCGATAGTCATGTGTACACTGGCAACGATAACGATGAGGGCGGTCAGATGTGCAATGCCGCAGAGCCTACTATTTGGAAGTGGGATTCTGATTGGCACAATAGCTGGGAAGAGCCTAATCCAAATCATGATGAAGAGAAGTATGAATACTTCTATAAGGGAAACTAGGGTGTTATATAATGATTCAGATTCGCGTTGGTGTATTCGAGACTAATTCAAGCTCAACACATTCTCTATGTATTATGACGCAAGACGATTTTAATAAATGGGTTTCTAGTCATAATGGCGAATATTATTTTGTTGATGGTGATGGATATGGCTATTCTTTCAATCATTGTTTTGCTGATGGTGTTGGAAGCGGAATCTATGATAAAGAAACAGTAAGGCAGGCTATCGAAAAGTACGCACAGGAGTATGAAGAGAAATACAAAGATGAGCAGTGGTATACTCCTGTCGATGTTGATATGCTAGAGCATAGCGATGATAACGAGGTGGAGTCTAGGCGCGAGGATTCAAGACTGTGGGACTTGGGTATCTACACGTATGATGATTGGTGTAGATATAATGATGAACTAGAGCAGTATGAGACATCCTTTACAACGCCGTCTGGTGATGATATGATTGCATTCGGAGCATATGGCTATCGCTAGGAGAAGTAATGAAAATTCTTGGCAGTTATAAGAACAACGACTATACCTGTACTATGTTCTCAGATGGCACTAAAATTAGGTGGAATGATAAGGATTCATTTAACCCAATCAAACCCGAGTCAATCGACCTGAAAATTTGCAACAGGTGCGATATGGCGTGTGCGATGTGCCACGAGAATTCAACGCCAGACGGAGGGTTTGGTGACATTCTGAACCTTCCGTTTATCGACACCATGTTTCCATATAGTGAGGTTGCAATCGGTGGTGGCAATCCTCTGACGCATCCAGACTTGGTTGAGTTTCTTAAGCGTCTTAAAGAGCGTAAAATTATCGCAAGCATGACGGTAAATCAAATGCACTTTATGCAGAATATTGATTTGCTTAAAGAACTTACGGATAAGAAGTTAATCTACGGTCTTGGTATATCATATATCGGTGGTCGCCATGAGAATTGCATTGAAGCAATCAAGCAATTTCCGAATGCAGTTGTCCATGTTATCAACGGTATCGTTCATATGGACAGTCTAGAAGCGCTTGCACATAATGATTTGAAGATTCTCGTTCTTGGATATAAGGAGTTTAGGCGTGGCAAAGCTTTATATGATGAGTGCGGTAGTGAAATTGATTCTCTAAAATCCCAGTTTTATGATATGTTGCCTAAGATTGTGAACGATGGCTGGTTCAAGTGCATTAGCTTTGACAACCTTGCAATTAAGCAACTTGAGCCTAAGCGTCTTATGAGCGAGGAAGACTATAAGTCCTTTTTCATGGGAATGGACGGAGAATACACTATGTACGTGGATAGTGTTAATCGACAGTTTGCTAAGAGTTCTGTTTCTACTGAGCGTTATGATTTGATGGATGATATCGCCGATATGTTTAAGATTGTTAAGGATGGTGTCAATGGAAAATAAGTTGATTTACCTTGCTGGTGGCATCAGTAATTTGAGCCGTGATGAGCAGTGGCAGTGGCGTAAGGATGTGCGTACTAAGATTTTTGAGAGTATTGATTTTTATGGGTATGATTATATGCCTATGTTCTTCAATCCTCTTATGCATTACACTGTAGATGATGAAGTTCATAAGAATGAGCGCGAGGTATTTGAGCTTGAGACTTATAATGTTCGTAAGTCTGACTTGGTTATCGTAAACTTCAACGCACCCGAGTCAATCGGAACCGCGATGGAACTCGCCATTGCCAAGGAGAATCGAATCCCCGTTGCTGGATTGAACGAGGACGGTGTTGAACTGCATCCTTGGTTGGTTGAGTGTACAACGCGCATGTGTGACACATTTGATGAGCTTATTGATTATGTTGCATGTCAGCATTTGATGGCGTAATAGACTAATGTAAAACTAATGTAGACTAATGTAAAAATTTTTTAGATTATATTTTAGATTATCTTCTAGATTAGTTTGTACTTGTGATATAATAACTAACGTTATATGCCTTAATAAATATACGGAGGAGGTGTTGTTAATGTCAAAAGCTGCTGATTTAACTGGTAAAAAATTTGGTAAACTTACAGCAATAAAAAGAGTTGATAATCGTGTATATTCAAATGGTTATACAGAAGTACAATGGCTTTGTAAATGTGATTGTGGCAATAAAATAATTGTTCGTAGTAAAGCTTTAACAAAGCGAAATGGTACAAAATCATGTGGATGTTCTCGCAAACAATATAATACATATGATTTATCTGGTGAATATGGCGTTGGCTATACTTCTAAAGGAGAAAAATTTTATTTCGATTTAGAAGATTACGACAAGATTAAAGATTATTGTTGGCATATCACGAGATACGGATATGTGGAATCAACTGATAGGTTCAATAATTTTAAATCAGTTAGATTTCATAGATTGGTAATGGGAAATCCAGATGAATCGTATGATGTTGACCATATACATGGAGAACTATCAAGAAACGACAATAGAAAATCCAATTTAAGACTTGTTACGCGCAGTCAAAACCAAATGAATGTTAGTTTATGCAAGAATAACACTTCTGGTGTAACTGGTGTTAATTTTAATAAGTCTTCTGGGAAATGGTCTGCTAGAATTGGATTAAATTATAAACGAATCCAATTAGGATTATTTGATAATTTTGAAGATGCTGTAGCTGCAAGAAAACAAGCCGAAGAGAAATACTTCGGAGAATATAGTTATGATAACAGTATGAAGAAAGGTGTGGTTTAGATGGCAAACGACAAGAGCTGTATTAAGAAAAGCGACTGGAAGTCAACATTTAATTTGGTTGGCGCTGCAAAGGTAAATGACTATACCTTTACTATTGACAAGCAGAGTGAGCGTAGTTCTTGGGTTTATAATTCTATGAGCCTTAATATTGATTGCGGTGAGAAGTACGGTACTGTACGCGCAGAGATGTTTGGTGGATATTCACCAGACCGCGAGAACATTATCTATGCCCACGGCAAGGATGATAACGGTAACGATGACTTCTCTAAGCAGATGACTATTGCTTGGGAAGACCGTTTTGACGATACGATTCTAGATGAGGTCGGCGAGCTTTCATTTATTACTGTTGGTCTTGAGAAGACTACATCTGGAAAGACTTATTATAAGAACTTCCTTAGCGAGTATGATGCCATTGCCTATGCTCAGGAGCATCTTGAGGACGGAATGGTTGTAAATGTCAAGGGTCGTTTGCAGTACAGCGCATACAACGATACCGTTCAGGTTCGCAAGACTATTCAGAGCATTGTCCTGAGCAGCGCAGATGAGCCTTCTAAGTATTATGCTCGCTTTACTCAGTCAGTCCTTCTCGATAAGGATTCTGCAAGCCTTAAGGATGTTGATAAAGACAAGGGTGTTATGTATGTAAATGCTCGTGTTCTTGATTACGTCAAGGAGATTAACGGCACTGAGGTCAATGGTCAGTATCCGTTCATGCAGCAATTTGAGTTCCCAATGGACTTCACTAAGCCAGAGCTTTGTAAGAAGGTTTACGACAAGCTCTTCAAGGTTAAGAAGAATGTTCGTCAGGTGACGTTTGACGGTATCTTTGTTGAGGGTGGCGCTACCGTTACAGCAACAATGGATGACGTTCCTGATGATATCAAGGATTTGATTGATATGGGCATTTATTCTGAGGAGGAAGCACTTGCAAAGTGCAGTGCAAGCGGCTCTCGTGAGCGCCGTATGATTATTCAGAAGCCAGTGATTAAGCTTGTTGGCGATGATAAGACTCCAGTTGTCCAAATCTTCGATGATAAGTATGAAGAGGACGAGCTTGTAATCAACATTGCTGATGACGAGGATGCTTCATTTGATTCCGATGATGATAAGTCTTCTGATGACTCAGATATGTCTTGGCTTGACGCTCTCTAATAATATATACTATTAAGGTTATATGCGGGAGAGATAAGTTTGAACTCTCCCGCTAATTCTCAATTAACATCTTAGAAAGGTGAATATATATGGCATTTGGACGTAAAAATAATGTGCGTTTAGACCCTCTTGCATACAACATTTGTCTTCTTGGTGAGTCAAAGGTCGGCAAGACTACTCTTATGAAAGAGGTTTGTGAAAAGCTTGCAGGCGGTGACGGCTATCTATTCCTAGAGTGCGGAACAGAACGAGGAGCCGATGCCATTCAGGGAATTAACTATATTAACTGTCCTGAGTGGGATATGGATTATGATGAGCTTACGAACAGCGCTGGTCTAGCAGATGTTTGTGAGGATATTATCGAGAATAAGACTAGCGAGTATCCTAATCTCAAGGCTGTAATCTTCGATACGTATGACCACCTGATTGATATCGCAGAGCAGAAGTCAATTGATATGTGGAACAAGGAGTGCCGCAATAGCGGTCATGCTGAGAAGTGCGTAAAGAGCATTAATCAGGCGTGGTCTGGCTATGGTCGTGGTGAGAAGAAGGCTATCGAGATTATGTTCGATATGATGGCTCGACTTCGCAATGTAGGAGTTGCTTCCATTGTTATCGGTCACGTTAAGTCAAAGGAAATATCGGACGTAGTTTCTGGTGAGTCTTATCAGATTCTTACTTCAGACCAGCAACAAAATTATTTCAATGCACTTAAGAAAAATCTTCACTTCCTTGGTCTAGCATACATTGACCGTAATGTTATCAAGGAGAAGACTGGTCGCAAAAACGCTGTGACTAAGAAGGACGTGACTGTTAACAAGGTCGCATCTGAGTCTCGCAAGATTAAGTTCCGTGACGATAATTACGCTGTCGATTCTGGTTCTCGTTTCGCCAATATCATTCCAGAGATTGATATGAATGCGGACGCATTTATTCAGGCGCTTACAGACGCAATCAAGTCTGAGCAGTCTAAGTCTGGCGTGTCATTTGATGCAGCCAAGAAGAAGCAGGATAAGCAGGAGAAAGAGCTTGAGAAGCGCGTTGCCGAGCAGGAAGAGCAGGCTAAGTCTCATGCTGCTGTTGACGAGGTAGTATCTAAGATTGTTGATTTCTTTACCGAGAACAAGTCTGACATTGCAAAGATTAAGCCAGTCCTTACAGCGGTTAAGAATCTTGGATATGACAACCCAAAGTCAATTGATAATATCGATGACGCAAACAAGATCCTCGCTCTAATCTCTGAGTAATTCTGATATAATGTACAACCATGCTACAGAATATAAAAAATGCAGCATGGTTGTATTAACTAAAGAAAGGTTTGATTATGGCACAGTCTATTGAGGTCATGGAGCAGCGCTATCATATGCTACTTAACCGCAAGGGTAAGAACGCCGAGAATGTAGGCATCATGCGCAAGCTACGCCGTAAGATTAACAAGGCTAAGAATGGCATTGTTCTTTCCTAGTATATCTTCATAGAATATTCCTTCAGCGAAAGGAGTTTATATGTCTTCAGACTTTAAGCAAGAATTCCTGAAAAATAAGTATGAGTATATTTCAGATGATGCTGCAAATGAGCCACTGAAGAAGACGAAGAAGAAGAAGCCAAAGAAGTCTAATCATAAGCATGAATATAAGAATCTAATTATTCAGTCTTATGACAAGGTGTCTGGCAAGTGGCGTGATGCTTATGTAAGCTATTGTCCTACTTGTGGCAAGCTGAGCAGCTTTCAGGAAACTGATGAGATTGCAAAGATTTTCCCAAACATTCGAGTTGGTATATTCGGATTTTGTATTGGTCTAACTTACAACGAGAACAACAAAGAGTGGCAGAGCTTTGCAAATTGGTCTAGCGAAAATATTCCGCATGTCAAGTGGAAAGATTTTGTCTATTGGAAAGACAAGTATATCGACTTGGATTTGCTAAATAATTAATTGACTTAATATTCTGCCCATGACATAATAGTCGTGGGCAGTTTTTATATATATGGATGGTGTATAAAGTGAAAAAAGAAAAATCACCTATTACCGTTGTCGCAGAAATGGTTGATAAAAATTATGCTTATGTTCTTAATTTTATAAACAACCATCATGAACTTGGTATTGTAAAAGATGAAAACAATAAATATGTAATGGATGAGTCACAGCAGGACTCTTTATGCATAGCCATTCAAAAGCACGAGATTGAACGCGAACAGAAGCGAATTGAACGTGAGAAGAAGAAGCTTGAGCAAGAGAAGAAGCGAGCTGAACGCGAAAAGAAAAAGGAAAAAAAGGAAAAAGTGCGTAAGATGACTAAACAAGAAAATGAAGAGTGGGATGCTCTTTATGAGTATGTACGCACAAGGGTCATGGGATACGACTGTAAGCAACACCTAGAGCCTTATATTGTGTTAAGGCTAAAAGGATTGGCTGAGGGAAAGACGGTGGCTAACCGCAAAACAAAAGCCAATGCCTGCTATTCATATCTACTTATTTTAAATACGTTTAAATACTGTATGCCAGATATTCAGCGTGCAGTCAGCCGTATCGCATTTAAGGATACATGTGGTAAGTTCAATTACATCATGCGAATTGTAGAGAATAACATCAATACGGTATATATTCGTATGAAGAATGCAGAGAAAGCAAAAGTAGAAGCTCAAGAATCTGATGTCAGTTATGCAGCTAACTATGTTAATATGTTTAAGGCAAAGAAAACGAACAGCACTAAAAAGCTCGATGACTTATGGTGAGAGTTGGTTGATATATGGCAGAAAAAAATAAGAAGAAATTAAGCGCGTTTGAGCAGCAAAAGGCAGAAACTATTAAAAAGGTGTCTGAGTACAAGCTTCAATGCGAAGCTAATGTTGTTGCCATTCTATATAAAGACCCAGAGCAACTGTATAATACCGACATTGATTTAACGTCATTTACAAGCAATGTATGGAAAGTTTTCTGGCAAATCGCACACGATATTATTATCGTTGAGAACAAGAATGCGCTTGACGATATCACAATAGGAATGTATCTCAATAAGCATCCAAAGCTCAACGAAAAGTATGTCGAGTATGGTGGCTACGACACCATTACTGCTGCTATGGGGTACGTCAAGGAAGAGAACTTTGATGGATATGTAGCAGAGCTGCATAAGTGGGACGCTGTAAGGGAGCTTTGCGAAAAGGGATTCCCTGTAAAGGACAGGCTTTCTGACTATACTGACATGTCAGAGGAAGAGATTTACAATGAGCACGAAGCATATCTAAACCATATCTTTGCGAATTCATCCACTGGCATCAAGAGTGTCAATGTGTTTGATGGCATGTATGAGTTTATCCAAGAGCTTAATGATTGCAGTGAAGCTGGTATGCCGTTCTATAATGCAGACCTGCTTAATGCAGAGGTCGGTGGATTCAACCTTAATGGTAATATCTATGGGCTTGGCGCTGGTTCTGGTGTAGGCAAGTCAAACATGGCATTCAACTGGATTATCCCTTCTGCTATGAAGTATGGAGAAAAGGTTGTCATGTGTATCAACGAGGAAGATGAGCGCCGTATTCGCAAGGAGCTTTTAATTTGGGTTGCAAACAACATCTTCAACGAGGAACTTCATAAGCGCACAATTCGTGACGGTGGATTTGATAGTGAGACAATTGAATTGCTGAAAAAATGTGCCGATTGGATTGACCAACAGAAAGATGAGCATATCTTGACCGTCATTCCGCTTGAGAGATATTCTGTCAACACTGTTATCAAGATTATCAAGAAGTATTCAAGTGCATTTGGCGTGCGTATATTCATTCTCGATACGCTCAAAGAGAGCTTTGATGCAAAAACGGATGAAATATATAAGTCTATGATGCGAGATATGGTTGCTCTTTATGATGTTGTCAAACCTTCTGCCAAGAATGTTGGGTTGTTCGTAACGTATCAGCTTGGAAAGGGCAGCTTGAAGATGCGATACCTTACCAACAATGAGATTGGTCAGGCTAAGTCTATCGTAGATGTTATGAGTGTAAACCTTATGATGCGCAGACCATATGAGGACGAGTATGAAGGTGGGGCAAAAGAGATAATTGGCTATCGTCCAGATGGCAAGGATGGTAAATCAAAAATTGCCATTAAGCTAAAGAAGGATGATAACCCGCTGATTACTTTTGTCTGTAAGAATAGGTTTGGTATCAGCGGTGGACACCAAGTTGTATCAAGCTGTGACCTTAGTACAAATACATATAAGGACATTGGATACTGTAACATACCTCAAGATTTTTAAATTCACTGTTAATGTTATACATGATTGTGCTATACTTTAATAAGTGACTGAACGAGAAAGGAGTGATATTTAGATGGATGCAGCTTCTCTAAAAGAATACATCTTCAATAATAATAAAGTTGAATTTGTTCTAGATAAGATTGGTTGTAAGTCAATTAAATATCACTCCTCTAATAACTTTTACAGTGCAGCTAATTACAATGGTGATAATACTGGCGCTGTTAATGTATATAATAATAAATATCTACTCATTCATAATTGGACTCGTGAGAGTGAGTTCGGTGAGATGGCAGATATTATTTCGCTTACTAAGTACAATAAGAAGTGCTCATTTGTAAGTGCTATTAAATATCTTCACAATATTCTCGGTCTTAAGTTTACGCAATATGAAAAAAAGGAAAAGGAAGATGGCAAAGAAGACCCGCTTGCTGTGTTTAAGAATGCAATGAGTACGTGCAGGTGTATAAACGTAGCAAACATACAGGCAATTAGAGAAGAAGCTATAAATGATTACGTTCCTTTGCTTTATATTGACTGGCTGCGAGAGGGTATTATGCCTTGGGCTGCTAAAAAATTTGAGCTGGCTTACTCATATAAATATCATCGCGTAGTTGTTCCTGTTAGATTTTGGGAAGATGGTAGGTTAGTAGGTTTTAATCAAAGAACCACTGTAGAAAACTATGAAGAGCTTGGAATTCGTAAATATTTTCTGACACCATCATATAAGAAAAACCTTAATCTCTATGGTCTTTGGGAAAATAGAAAAGAGATTGAGAGTAAGAAAACTATAGTCATCTGTGAGTCTGAAAAGTCTGTTCTTAAAAGATATTCGCGTAATGATGGTACTTGTGTTGCGCTTCAAGGTAAGAAGTTAAGCGAAGAACAAAGAAGGATAATCCTCGGACTAGATGTAAAAGAGATTGTTGTTGCTCTTGACAACGATGTTCCGATAGAAGAGGTGCGTCATATATGCGAGCAGTTCTTTCGTGCGAGAAAAGTGTCATATGTGAAGGATAGATGGGATTTGCTCGGTGAGAAAGATGCTCCTGCTGACGCAGAGAATAAGGTGTATAATTTTCTTATGAAGCATCGTATTAGGTATGATGAATCTGAGCATCAAAAGCATTTAAGTAGTCTTAAGAAGAAATGAGGTAGGAAATGAAGCTCGTATTTCAGAACAGTCAAGGACATGAGCGAACAATTGCATATGTTGAGACAGACGATGAAGCGTATTCTGAAATTAAAAACTTCTGCTACGAAAGAAACTTTCACATTTACTATACTCGTGTTTGGCAAAATGGCGATGGTGCGACAGTATACGATGTAGGTAGTCATACAGAATTCTTTAAGCTATATCCAGATAACAAGGAGCAGAAATGATTACGAAAAAAGATTTTGTTTCCGCAGTGAATTCAATTAAAGAAGTTGAAAACTTCTATCATCAGTATGGTCATAAGTGTTACGTTAAAAACTCGCTAATTCAAACACTTGTAGATTATGTTGGTGATAAATATGAGTGGACTGCATGGTATATCAATACGACTCGGTACGGTGAAGTGAATAATACTGTAAGTGTCGGAGAGTATGGCAACGATGTTAAACACTATGTCATCAAGACAGTTGATGATTTGTATGACTTCCTTGCTGACTACTATCACTGGAATGAAATGGACTATAAGTATGAGTAACTATCCAGATTACACTTGGGAGCAAGACCCGCGTGCTCCGTGGAATGAACCAGCTCCTTGGCTTGATAAGAAGTGTTTGCAATGTTCCTTGTTTGCGCCTATTCCGAAAGATATTTGCAACACAACAATGGGTTATTGCATTGAATGTTGTGACTACTGCGATGGCGAAGACGATGCGTGCGATTCTTTTGAACTATATTAAGGATGTTATATATGAGTGATAATAGTTCAGATGCAAATTCATGGTATACTAATTTTGCTGCGGCAACAGATGACATTCAAGAGTTTATGAAGATTACATACTATATGATGGGTATTGTAGACGAATTTATTAGTATGTGTGATGCTTCAACATATGGCGGATTTAGAGATAATGACTTTCGCATGTTCAAAAGTATGCGCAAAGAAATGGATGATATTATAGAGCGCCGAATGGAATACATTAATAAATAGAGCGGTGTGATAATGGATATCGTAAGTATTAACCGTGTGAAGGCTCGTAAACCCCACAAGTGCGACATGTGCGGCAAGAAGATTGCTGTTGGTGAAGAGTACGAAGCTCAAAACTTAGTGTGTTATAATAAGATGTACACGTTTCATCAGTGCGATAGGTGCAAACCATATGTCGATGAGGTGTGGAGCGTAGGTTTTGATAACGACCTAGACGGACTTGATTCATGTACTTTTTATTCATTTATGTCAGAAGAGCATAATGATGTTTTGAATAAATGGTATGAGGAAGATGGTTATGATGAGTAAGAAAAGCACTATAGTCTGCGACAGGTGTGGAAAAGAAGTGCCAGACAACGTAGGTAAAAATTTTTATCATCTTACGACTATATTCTTTGATAGGTTTTGTCTATGGGAAGGCATTGACAGTAGACTTGACTTATGCGATGATTGTTCGAAGGATTTTCGCAAGTGGTTAAAGAAAGAGGTGTAGGCCATGGCATTGGATTTAACATGGTTTGATGTAGATGGAGATATCGAAACGTTCTATACCTATTGCCTTTACCACATGGAAGGCTGTGATGAGCCAGAGTGGACTATGTATAATCAAGTCACGATGGCAATTGAAGATTATTGGGCGAAGAAGTTTAAATTTAAATTTAAGGACTCAGTTGACAATGCGATTGAAGACACCATTGCCGAAATGCCAAATGCACTAAAGATGTTAGAGAATTCGTAGAAAGGAATTGATATGGCTATATACAAACTTGAATTTGATTGGTGGACAGTCGAGGACGAGGACAAGTCTTGGTATGAGCAGGAGCAGCGAGTATATTATTTCACGAACGCAGAGGATGCACTTGAGTTCGTTAACCATGTAGTATGGAATGAAGCTGCGTATGTATCTATGGGAAGTCCGATTAACGCATATCTTTATAAGTTTAGTGAGTCTATCCAGTATAATGAGCGAGATTGCCGATATATCGCTGCATGGCACGATATTGACAAGAAAATTCGATAAAACAACGCTCTGACCTGCGGTTTTGTTGACGAAAAAAGCTTTAAAATCGTGATTTTAAAATAAGTAATATGATTGGCGTATAAATGTATAAACTTATGCAAGGTGACTGTCTTGACCTGATGAATAAGATTCCAGATAATGTTATTGATTTAACTGTCACCTCTCCTCCTTATGATAATCTTAGAACTTATAATGGCAATATTAACCAATGGAGCTTCGACAAATTTAAAAGTATTGCAGAAGAGCTATATCGTATTACAAAAAATGGCAGCGTTGTTGTTTGGGTTGTAGGAGACGCTACAATAAAAGGAAGCGAAACTGGAACATCATTTAGACAAGCGCTTTATTTTGTTGAGATAGGTTTTAATCTTCATGATACAATGATTTATAGAAAGAAGAATCCTACCCCAATGAGGGGAACAAGATATCAAAACTGCTTTGAATATATGTTCGTGCTTTCAAAAGGAAAACCTAGTACGTTCAATCCGTTAATGGTTGAGAAAAAGTACATGGAAAGCCGCAAAAGTAAACAGTACAACAAGAGGGCTGATGGCGAGCAAATAGTACATGAATATAGAGCAACGTCAAGCCTAAAGCCAAGGGATAACATATGGGAATATTCAGTTGGATTGTATAATAGTACATCTGATAAGATTGCCTTTGCGCATCCAGCTGTATTCCCAGAGAAACTTGCAGAAGACCATATTCTCTCTTGGTCAAATGAAGGAGATGTAGTATTTGACCCGTTTATGGGAAGTGGTACTACTGGAAAGATGGCTGTTTTAAATAATAGAAATTTTATTGGAACAGAAATTGATGAAGAGTACATAAAGATTGCCAATGAACGTATTGAAAACGTTATAACTTCCAATAAAAATGTTAATTCCAAATAGCAATTGGAAGTAACAAAAATACTGGAAGCATAAAAGTTTAAGGAGAGTTATGGAGCGAGTGAAGTCTGAAGACCTTCTTATCGTTAAATGCCAAAAAAATATGACAGTAGAGGATATGAACGCTATGCAAAAGCGACTGTGTGAAATGAAAGCGAGCGGCGTAGTGGTATTACCGAAAGACGTTTCATTATATGCTGTCCCTAGAGATGTTCGAGTTGTTTACTAATAGATTCAATATTGTGATATAATAATAGCTGCGTATTAAGCAGCTATTTCTTTATAGGGAGACGGTATGGAACTAGATACATTTTATGTCGTTACGATTCCAGAACATACAAAGAAAGAGATGTCTTTTGTTACAAAAAAGTATGGTACATGTTTAGGACTTGCACCAGAAGAAAAGCAAGTTTATATTCCAGAAAAGAAATACTATTTCAACAAACGTAAACAGGCTAAGAAGTTTTGCTTAGAGAATAACTATCCGTTTGAATACATCACGAAGGAGTTGTATTAATGGAACGCTTGTCAAAAGAAGAGCCTGCTGTGTGTCGTAATTTAAGCGGAACTAAAGGCGATGGGTTTGGCTATGAGATTTTTAGTAAGTTTAATTTTTGGTGTTCAAACTGTGGTTTTGCAGCTGACATTATAGGTATTGGAGATTGTACTGTTTATTTTTGTCCGCGATGTGGCGAAGAAGTTGCCGATGAACAAATCTTACTTTATAGAGAGGTAGTTAAATGACACGTTTGTCAAAAGAAGAGCTTGATAAAATCAAAGAGAAGTACGGCGTTTCACGTATCTGGTCATGGAGCCGTGTAAATACTTTTATGACTTCACATTATGAGTATTACCTTAAATATGTTAAGAATATTCCAGAGGATAGAACAGACTGTGGATATGCACCACTCGGGTCAATAGCGCATGACACTCTAGACGCATTCTATGAGGGTCAGATTTCATATGAAGATATGATTAGCCACTTCGAAGATGGGTGGCTTACTGCCATTGATATTGCAGACCTCAAGCTTGACCGTAATGACGAAGAGCATGACGCTAGTATCAAGGCCAAATACAAGGAAGACCTGCAAATCTTCTTCAAGAATCATATCAAGTATAAGCACAAGCTACTTATCGAGAAGCCTGTAATTGCACAGGTTGGCGATAATGTATTTGTCGGATATATCGATGCATTGTTCAAGGACGATGATGGTTGTTATAACATCATTGACTTTAAGACAAGCTCTATGTACAAGGGTAAGACACTTGAAGAGCATTCTGGGCAGCTAACTATATACGGATTGGGTCTTGTACAGGCTGGCATCCCGCTTGATAAGGTAAAGATTTGTTTTAACTTCTTGAAATATTGCAATGTACAGTATCATCAGAAGAATGGCGCAGTAAAAGAGCGACAGGTAGAGCGCTATAAACTTGGCGACAGTCTTAAGACAAATGTTAAGATGTGGCTTAAATCTGGCGGCTATTCAGATGATGAAATTGAAGATTATCTAAAGCTTCTTATTGATACCAACAATATTGATGTGTTGCCAGATGATGTACGTGATAAGTATGTTGTTACAGATTGCCATGTTTTTATTCCGTTTACGCAGGAACTAATTGATAAGTGGAATAATACTATCGTGTCTACTATTCAAGATATCAACATGCGCGAGAAGGATTACGAGGAGACTAAGAGCGACAAATGTTTTTGGGATTCCGAGGAAAGTGTTAAGGCGCAGTCGTATTATTATGCAACATTATGTGGATATTCAGCGTCTAAACTGTTGCCATATAAGAGTTATTTAGACAAGCTAGAAGCGCAGAAGAACGGTAATGGTATGTTTGATGGTCTTCTTAATGATTCTGAAAATGATGTTGTAACTAGTCAGGATATATGTAATAATAGTAATGATGAAGTGGATTTGTCTTGGCTAGATGAATTAGCATAATACTTAGGAGGATATAGTGAGCAATGGCATTAACGTTTTAAGTCTATGTGATGGTATCTCATGTGGAAAGGTAGCTCTTGACCGCGCTGGTATCAAGGTGAATAAGTATTTTTCAAGCGAGATTGACGAGAATGCCATTGCCATTTCAAAGAAGAACCATGATGGCATTATTTATCTTGGTGATATTACTAAGTGGCACAACTGGGACTTACCACACATTGACCTAGTTTTATCAGGTAGTCCATGCAAGGGATTCACAAGAGGTGGGCTGATGCGTAACTTCAAAGACCCACAGAGTAAAGTGTTCTTTGACTTTGTTGACATTCTAAATGATATCAAGACAAAGAATCAAGATGTTTTGTTTCTATTTGAGAACGTCAAGATGAAAGATGTGTGGAAAGATACTATCACTGATAATCTTGGTATTGAGCCTATTGAGATTAATAGTAAACTTATGAGCGCACAGAATCGTTGGCGTACATATTGGACTAATATCCCCAACGTTGAAAAGCCAAAGGACAAGGGTATTAAGCTACTTGATATTCTTGAAGACAACCCAGATGTTGAGTTGGTTGAGCATAAGGGAATCATGTTTGATTCATACTTTCCAGATAATGCTATTGCCATTGTTAATCGAGTTGATGGCGAGTTGCGTATCAATCAAGCAACTAAGAAGGGTTATATCGTAGCGAATAATGGCGATGGCGTTAATCTATCATTCCCGACTAGCAAGACTCGGCGTGGTCGTGTGATTAAGCAGAAGTCGTCTACTCTTGATTGTGGCTGCGGTGCATCTGTGTATTATGACAATACGATTAGGCGTTTGACTTGTACTGAGCTAGAGCGCCTTCAAACGCTACCTGATGGATATACAGAAGGTTGGGTTAGGAGCAACAGGGTCAAAGCGATTGGTAATGGTTGGACTGTTGACGTGATTGCATGGATACTTAGCTTTATGAAGCAGTAAAATATCTATTTTAAGGAGTTAATATGAAGAAAGATAGAACCATCAACGAATGTGATGAGAAAGAAATTGAAGAGCTGCTGCTTGGACATAAAATTGTGGCAGATGAAAATAATGACGCGCTTATTCTTGATAACGGTGTAGTGCTTCAGATTAATCCCAATGTTGGGTGCTACGGATGTGAGTCTGGTAATTATTATTTGAAGCACATTGCATCTGTAAACAATGCAATTACAAATGTTGAATTTGTTAACGATTATGAGGTTAATGATGATGATTATTATGATGAGGAGGATTATTATCAACATTATAGAATTTTCGTAATTGCAGACGGCGTAACAACTGAGCTGCTTGACGTATATGGTACAGATGGTAACGGCTATTATGGTACTGGATATAAGATTGACGTGTATATTCCAGACGAGGGTTAAGGATTTATAATGACTACTCTTGATTTAGTTAAAAAATATAAGGTCATGTCTGCTATAGTAATCAAAGCAGAAGAAGCTGGCTTTGATGTTATGGAAGCGTCATCGTATAAGGTAGTAGTAAAGGCTGGTTGTCTACCAGTATCTATTACGTGGGAGATGTGTTCATGTCATGGTGGTAGAATGTGGTTGTCGCAGTCCAATACAAACATCCATGCTGAGCTGTCTTCGCCTGAATACGATACTGAAAATGGTATTGTAGACCCAGAGACAGAGCTTGCATTTTATATTGATAATAAGATGATTGATACCATTAAGAGCTTTGAGAAGTATGTCTATGTAGTTGATATTATCGGAGAATACAAAGAGGGCGAGGTAAAAACATATTATTTTAAGAGTGTCGAAGATGCTTCTTACTTTGTGTTCCATGAGAAAGACCATGACCTTAACAGTGAGTACGGCGAGGTAGTACATCAATATCCAAATCCAGATATGCAAGAGCGCGTAACTTATGTGGGAGAAAACAATGGCGTGCTAAAGTTTAAGGGTGAAGCTATTTACAATGGCAAGACTAGTCGAGAGTACGAAATTGAATTTAGAGTCTTTAGAAAGAAGATGTAATGACTGCTAGAGATTTAATGAACTTAATGATGGGATATCCAGATTACGAAATCACAGGCTTTATTTGGGACTATGATTTTGAAGATAACTGTACCCATGATTTAAGTCATCCAGAGTCATTACACTTTTATCCTGTAGATGGGTACGCAGACGATAAGACAAAGACAATCGTATTAAATCTACGACAGCATATTTAAGGAGACGAAATGCCGCCAATTCTTACTCATGGTGGAGTCATAAAGGATTACATAGCTGGTGAAGATATTAAGAATAATGATATCTACATAGTAGACACAGATACTCAGCAGATTAGAAAGCCGAAGAATCCTTCTGAGTGGTTCTATTGTCAAGTGGTTTACGTATACGAGACTAATCCTTGGGCTATTGATGGTATCAAAGAAGGATACATGGTAAGTCAAGAGATGGTTGACGGCGGTACTATTAAAGAAGGAACACGATGCCGCTGCTGGCTAGGTTTCTTTAGAGTGTAGATGGTTTAATAATGGACGCTTTAAGCATTTTAAGAATGGATATGCCGCATCATATTAAGTGTTTTTATAGAGAGTTAATTGCTTTATATAAAGAGTATGGCGTTAGTATTTCTCATGAGGATAGTCAGGGTGGCTTTATTATTGATAACTATAATGAGCATAATGTTGACTGGATTTTAGACGCAGATATCAAAGCAAGGATTCCTAAAATTCCAGATGAATTTTATTGGCTTGACGAAGAGTGGAAGTTAAGAGGTTAGTTTAATGAACACAGAGCATATTATCGTTCAATGTTGTGGCGAAGTATACATCGACTGCAAGCAACTTCCAACATGCCCATCAAACTCAAAGCGTTCATCGATTAATATTATCGGTGATAAGATTTATATGAATGGGTATGAGTATAAAAATGGCGCGTGGAAGAGAACCATAGCAGCTTTATTTTATAATTTGTTTTAGGTGCTGATTATGTCTATTTATATTGTTCGTTTTAGTGATTACGATAATGCGTTTAGCGTTGGCTATTTTACAAATGAAGAAGACGCAAAGAAGTGTATGGAATACCATATGAGAACAGAGCCAAGCGATTATGAGTATATGTGTGATGCGTATAGCTTAGAAGAATACGAGCTTGACGATACTGATTATGCAGAACTCCTTAAGGCGCTTGATGAAGAAGAAAAGGAAAAGCAAAGAAAAAAGGAAGAGAAGGTCAGAAACAAGGAGCTTGCAGAGCTTGCCAGACTAAAGGCAAAGTATGAAAATTAATATATAATTATTGTTTTAAGGTGGTCGATATGGTAGAAGTTGATGTTGATATGGAGTATCTTGCAATCAACAATGAGCTTGATTGCGTTGTGCTGCATGACGAGAACGGCGTAATGGACGATGTAGTTTTCGTTCCTCGCTGGATGATTGATGGTGTCGATGATGAAGAGCAATGGTGTTAATATGTTTAACAAGATTCGTGATTGGCTCGGCGCTATCGTATATGTAATTAGCATTATCATCGGATTCTATGTGAGCATTTGGGTAATGCTAGTTGAGCCTATTATTTACGCTTGCCAGTGCTTTGATACTGGTACTTTGACTGCAACAATTGTTGGCATAACGATTATCAAGATTTTACTGTCTGGGTTTGTTGGTATACTGATAATGCTTGTCGGTTTTGCAATTGCATTTTTTATCTCAAACAGATAAAAAACACAGTCACATTAAAGTGAATATATGTTATACTTAGGGGAGACGTTTGTTTCCCCTATTTTTTTATTGAGAGGGTGCATATATGCAGGGCAACTATTGTGTGTTTCATTTACATAGCGACCTTAGCAATGGGGTCACTAATGTGGATTCAGTTACAAAATATACAGAGTATGTAGATTATGCTGCTTCTCTCGGTATGAAAGCGATGGCATTTAGTGAGCATGGTTGCATCTTTGAATGGGTTCATAAAAAGCAAGCCATTGAAGCTGCTGGTATGAAATACATTCATGCTGTAGAAGCATACTTAACAGAAGACAACGATACAGAAGACAAGCATAGGGATAACTATCACTGCGTCTTAATTGCCAAAAACTATGATGGCGTTAAAGAGATTAATAAGATGGTGTCTAAGTCATTTAATCGAGACGATTATCACTTCTACTATATGCCGCGCATTACTTTTGAAGAGCTGTTCGCAACATCGAGCAATATCATTATTACAACCGCTTGTCTTGGCGGTGTGTTAAATAAAGGTGGCAATGATACAAAGAAAAGATTTATGAAATTCCTTATTGCCAATAAGGACAGATGCTATCTTGAGATTCAACATCATAATTGCGCAGACCAAATTACATATAACAAGATGTTATATGCTATTAGTATGAGAACTGGCATCCCCATGATTGCTGGCACAGATACACACTGTCTTAATGACGAGCATGTTGATGGGAGAAAGATTCTTCAAAAAGCAAAAAACGTATTCTTTTCTGATGAAGATGATTGGGATTTAACCTTCAAGACCTATGACGAGCTTGTTGCCGCATATCAGACCCAAAACTCACTACCAGAGAGCGTATATATGCAGGCAATTAATAACACAAATATCATGGCTGATTCTATTGAAGAGTTCGAGCTTGACTATTCAAAGAAGTATCCAAAGCTATACGCTGACTCTGAAGGCACATTAAAAAAGAAGATTATTGATGGCATTAAGAAGAGGGGTATTGATAAATATCCAAACTTTGATGAGTATAAGAAGAGGATTCAATATGAGCTAGATACATATAAGCATAATGGAGCTGTTGACTTTCTGCTACTTGACGAGGACTACAAGGCTGCTCTTAAAAAGCAGGGCGTGTCATATGGATATTCTCGTGGGTCTGTAAGTGGCAGTGTGATTGCATATCTTCTTGGCATTACAGAAGTAGATTCGATTAAATATAACCTTAACTTTGAGCGCTTTATGAACAAAGAGCGTGTATCGCTTGCAGATATCGATACAGACTGGTCTAAGAAGGACAGATACAAAGTAAGAAACTATATGTTCAATAAGGACGGTTTGTATTGCTGCGATATTGTCACATTCAACACTATCGCTATGAAGGGTGCTATCAAAGACGTTGGCAGGGCGCTTGGCATGAGTGTTGATGATACTCAGACTATTAGTGACGCTGTTTATCAAGATGAAAAAAAGAAGGATTGCATTGATACATACTATACAGATAAATATCCAGGATTATTTAAATATGTTGATATTGTAAAAGGTACAATCGTATCAATTGGCAATCATCCATCTGGTCTGGTTGTTTCTCCTTATCCTGTTGACGAGTGGTTTGGTCTTTGTAGCACTAAATCAAACGACAATATGATTTCTCAAATCAACATGAAGGAACTTGATGGCCTACAATTTGTTAAGCTTGACGTTCTTGGTCTTGACTGTGTTGGTCTTATCAATGAAACATGTGACTTGGCTGGCATTCCTAGGATTACTCCTGATAATATCTCATTTGATGATATGAAAGTATGGAATGAGATTAGGGATGACTGTACTATGATTTTTCAGTTTGAATCTTCATATGCAGGTGACTATATTAAGCAGCTGTTTAGCGATGATACGATTGCGAAGATTAGAGAAAAGAACCCAGACTTCTCATATATCGAACTAATGTCAATGGCAAACGGAGCAATCCGACCTGCTGGTGCAAGTTATCGAGAGGAGCTTTCTGTTGGCGAATATCGTGACAACGGACATGAAGCGCTGAATAAATTCTTGGCTCCAACACTAGGATACTTGGTATATCAGGAGCAGATTATCGAGTTCCTGCACTCTTTCTGTGGTTATACAATGGGAGAAGCCGACATTGTTCGCCGTGGCTTTGCTAAGAAAACTGGCACTGATAAATTTATTCCTAAGATTAAGGAAGGATTTATCAAGACAATGAAGGAAAAGTATGGAGTAGAAAAGGAGGAATCAGATAGGCTTATTGAGAACTTCATCAAGGTAATTATTGATGCTAGTGCATATCTGTTTTCACATAATCACGCTGTACCATATAGTTTCCTTGGATATGTTGTTGGTTATCTACGTTGTTATTACAAACTTGAGACGGTTACAACAGCTTTAAACATTTATGCAGAGGACGATGATAAATGTTTGGAAATCATTGCATATGCAAAAAGAAATGGCATTGAGCTTAAGCCGATTAAGTTTGGTAAGTCAACTGCTGATTATACAATGGATAAGAAGGAGAACTGTGTATATAAAGGTATTGCCAGCGTGAAGCATTGTAATCGTCAAATCTCAGATGAACTACTTGAACTATCTAAGAACAAGTATGATTCATTTGCAGAGCTACTTAAAGACATTAAAGATAAGACTTCTATTAACTCTAGGCAGCTAACCATTCTTATCAGCCTTAATTTCTTTTCAGACTTTGGTAAGAATAAGTATCTGTTAGACGTTGTTGATATCTATGATAAGTTTGCTAACTCAAAGGTTATTGCCAAGAAGAAGATGGAGGAGCTTGGTTTATCTGACTACCTGATGCAGAAGTACGCTGGCAAGGAAACGAAATCACAGTGGAGACAAATCGATAACCAAGGTTTAATTAATGAGCTTTGCAATAGACTTGAGAACAAATCGCTCGACATTGTTTCTCAAGTAAGGGCAGAGATGGATTATCTTGGTTATGTGAATTATGTTAATCCTAATATGGCAGACGATTATTATATTGTTAATGGCTTTGTGACATACAAGAACCCCTGTACTCCCAATCTTGTTTTGCGTAGAATTTGTGACGGTGAAGAGATAGGGTGTAGAATTAAGCAGTCAAAGGTGTTCAAGGAGACTCCATTTGGTATGTATTCTATCTTGAAGATTGAAGGATTTACATACGACTTCAAGAGCAAGAAGATTAATGGCGAATGGCAAAAGTCAGATGAACGCGAGATTGTGCTTGAAAACTATGAGTGTATGAAAGGGTAGACACAATGGACAACAATCAGGTAGAGTTCAAAGGCACTGTTGTTAAATGTGTCTACTCTTCTCCTAATTTTAAAACTTATGCTCTTGATGTAGACGATGTTTCATATCCAAACATCAAGCACAATAAGTTTGACAACGTTTCCCTTATCGGTGATTTGTCAGACCTTGTTATCGGTATTGAATATGATATTGTCGCAACAGAAGAGCAGACCAAATATGGCGTTAGCTATCGTGGCGTAAATGTACGTAGGGATTTACCGACAAAAACGTCAGATGTTAAAGCATTCTTACAAGAGATTCTTACCATGAATCAGGCAGAGGTTCTTTATGAAAATTATCCTGATATCATTGATATTGTCATGGAAGGCAAAGACGATATCGTAGATGTCAATAAACTTCATGGTATTGGCGAAAAGACATTCGAGAGAATCAAAGAAAAGATTATCGAGAACTTTAAACTTGTTGACATTGTGTCAGAGTTCAAAGGTGCTATCTCTCTTAGTATGATTAAGCGTATCTATGATAAATACAATGATGTTGACGTACTTATTGAGCGTCTTAAGGATGCACCATATACCACGCTTACTCGCGTCAGTGGCGTTGGCTATAAGATTGCAGATTCAATCATCCTTAACTTGCAAAAAGAGGGCGTTATTGATTTTGGATATGACGTAAAGACCAGTAAAGATAGGTGCCTTGCCTGCATTATCTACCTGCTTAAAGAGAACGAGAACGAAGGCAACACGAAGATGAATCTTGCTGACTTGCGCAAGCAATGCTATGACATGGTTCCATCTTGTGCAGACCATTTCGTTAGCGCAATTCAGGATGACGCTATTTACTATGATAAGCAAACCATGTCTATATCTATCTCAAGTACGTTTAAGAAAGAAAAATATATTGCATATATGATTATGAACAATATATATAATCCAAATAACGTTTGGGATTTTGACGTAGAGAAGTATCGCAAGGTTGGAGACTTCGAGCTGTCTGATGAGCAGATGATGGCTGTTGAATACTTATGCAAATACAACATCAGTATTCTCAATGGTGCAGGAGGTACTGGTAAGAGCTTTTCAACGCAAGCTGTTATCAACATGTTGGAAAACAATGGAAAAAGGTATGAGCTATTTTCGCCAACTGGTAAGGCGGCTAAGGTCTTATCTGGATTCACAGGAAGAAGGGCTTCTACTATTCATAGGGGTCTTGGGTATAATCCACGAGCTGGTTGGGCTTATAATCAAGATTGCAAGCTTTGTTGCGATGTTGTTATAGTCGATGAGTGTTCGATGGTTGATGTTAGTTTATTTTCGCATCTTATTGACGCTATCGACTTTAATAGCACAAAGCTGATGCTAATTGGAGATAATGCACAGCTACCATCTGTTGGGTGTGGTAATTTATTCCATGATTTTATGCAGAGCGATGCTATTCCAACAACGACATTGACTAAAGTGTTTCGTTATGGTGAAGGCGGCGTATCAACTGTTGCGACAGACACGCGATTCTGCAAGACATATCTTGATGCAAGTATGAAAAACAAAGCCACTTGGTTCGGTAAAAATAAAGACTATGTGTTCATCGACCTTGCAAAAGAGGATGTTCCTAAAAATGCAGTTGCGCTATACAAAAAGCTATTGAAAAATGGCGAGCATATTGATGATATTCAAGTTCTTACTGCTAAGAACATAGGAGAGTACGGCACAGCAAAACTTAACAACATGATTCAAAAGGCTGTTAATAAAAACTATGGTGCTCAAAGATATATGAAGGTTGGAGATGTACAATACTACGATGATGATATAGTTGTCCAAAAGCAAAATAACTATAGCGCATTAATATGTGATGAACATGGAACCATAAATGAAAAAGATGGAACCGCGTTCGTTGCAAACGGTGAGACAGCACGTATTGTATATGTATGCGCTACATATGCTGTACTTGATTTTGATGGTATCATTGTCAAGTATTCTAAGTATGATATGACTATGGTGGGACTTGCATACGCCATGACAATCCACAAGTCACAGGGAAGCAGCATCAAAAATGTTATTCTTTGCACAACAAAAAGCGATATTTTTATGCTTAATAGTAATTTACTTTATGTTGGTGTTAGTCGTACAAAAAATCGCTGTTATCATCTAGGCTCTATTGATGCCGTCAATATGGCGGTTAAGAAGAAAGCCAATCTATCAAGACAGACATTCATGCAAGAATTGATGAAGTCAATGTAATATATGCAGGGACATATTAACATAAAACCTACACAATGTTAATAGGAGTTTGTGGTATTATATATACTGCAAACTCCTAATGCCATATGTAAAGAGGTGATTTAATTGAAAAATAGAGACGCTTTAGTATCTATTGGCATGTTGGGTATATTTGTAATTATTCTGTTTAGTATTTTGTATTTTGTATTTCAGCCAGTTCATAGCAACAATGATGGTAAAGATGCAGATGATGTATATGTTGCAATCGTCAAAGACAAAGAGAAGACAGAAGAGCCTGCCGATGAGAATGTTGACCCAACTTCAAAGTATGTTAGCTATGAGAGTTATGATGCTCCTAATAACAGCGGCTTTAAATCTTTCATGGATTATAGGACGATAACTAACACAGAGTCTCAGCAATATAAGCTGCAACAGCACTATGCATACACTGGCGAACACGGTATCAGGATGGCAGATAGCAGATACATCGTGGCTATCGGTACATATTTTACGCCTGATATTGGTCAATATTTTGATATCATACTTGAAAATGGTACTGTTATCCCGTGTATTTTGGGCGACCAAAAGGCTGATGCAGATACCGATTCAGACAATATAATTACAAAACATAATGGATGTATGAGCGAATTTATCGTTGATTCAGATGCGCTTAATAAAGATGTTAAGTTCTACGGTGACATGTCTTACTGTTTAAAAGACTGGAACAGCCCTATTAAAACTATCAAGGTATACAACAGAAATATTTTTGAATATTAATTTATATTCTTATGTATATTAGATGATAAATGTTGTATAATATTTAGTTGTATCGGATAAGGTTATATGCTCTAATTAGGAGGTAATGCGTATGATGTTTGTTATTAAGCGAAATGGAAGAGAAGACGCTTTTGACAAGAACAAGATTTCAAACGCTATCAAGAAAGCATTTATTGAAGTCGATGGCGATGTTACCGAGGACGCAAATAAGATTGCAAATAAGATTGCAAATGAAATCGGAAATATCAAGAAAGAGAAAATGTCCGTTGAGGATATTCAAGACATGGTTGTGAACAAGCTTATGGCGACTTCTCGCAAGGATGTTGCTTCTCACTACGTTGAGTATCGTTATAAGCGTAAGATTATCCGCGAGGTCAATACAACAGATGAGACAATCATGGAGTTGCTAAGCGGAGAAAGCGACTATTGGAACAACGAGAATTCAAATAAGAACGCAAGTCTCGTAACCACTCAGCGTGACTATATGGCAGGTGTTGTAAGCGATGATATTTCCAAGCGCTTCTTGCTGCCAGAAGATGTTGTTGAAGCTCATGAAGCTGGCATCATTCATTTTCATGACATGGATTATTTTGGACAGAATGCACTTAATAATTGCTGCCTAATTAACCTAGAGGACATGCTTCAGAATGGAACCGTTATCTCTAATGTCATGATTGAGAAACCGCATAGCTTTGCTACGGCTTGCAATATTGCAACTCAGATTATTGCTCAGGTTGCATCAAGCCAGTATGGTGGGCAGACCATTAGCCTTACACATCTCGCTCCTTTTGTTGACGTGAGCCGACAGAAGATTAAGAAGCAGGCGATGGATACATATGTCGAGTTTGTAGGACATGAGCCTAAGACAGACGATGAAGTCGCTGATTACAATGATGTTGTTGAGTCTATGGTGAAGGATGAGATTAGGCGCGGCGTTCAGACTATTCAGTATCAGGTAGTAACTCTTATGACCACTAATGGTCAGGCTCCATTCCTTTCTGTGAACATGTATCTCAACGAAGCGAAGGATGAGCAGACTAAGAATGACCTTGCTCTAATCATCGAAGAGGTTCTTAATCAGCGTATTCAGGGCGTTAAAAATGAGAAGGGTGTATGGGTAACGCCTGCATTCCCAAAGCTGCTTTATGTCCTTGAGGATGATAACGTACACGAGGGCGATAAGTATTTCTATTTAACCAAGCTTGCTGCCAAGTGTACTGCAAAGCGTATGGTTCCTGATTATATTTCTGAGAAGAAGATGAAGGAATATAAGCTGTCTAAGGGCGAAGAGGTTGGCAACGGAGACTGCTACCCTTGCATAAACGAAGCCTGTGCCTAATGTAAGCAATTACATTAGAAAACCTGCTTAAACGGGGAAAATCTCATAAGAGACAACCTACCGTGCTAAGTTTCTAAGTATTGATGTAATTCCTCTTGTATGAGAGGAGAATATATGTGGCGAAAGATTCCAAATTGGGAGGAGTATGAAGTAGACGAAACTGGCAAAGTTAGAAATACTTTGACTGGTAATACAATAGTCGGAGATACTAACAACGCTGGTTATCAAAGAATTTGTTGTTATAGAAATAAACATAAACAAAGGTTCTTTCGTCATCGTCTTGTTGCAGAGCTATTTATTGATAATCCAAACAACTTACCAGAAGTTAATCATATTGATGGAGATAAAACAAATAATTCTGTGACTAATCTAGAGTGGTGTGATAGATTACATAATGAACGAGAAGCACGCCGACTCCATATAAAATCATATACTCCATATATAGTTGAGTTTGATAATGGTGATGTAAGAAAATACGAATTTGTCATTGACTTAGCAAACGAATTGAAAGTTACTGGCAGAACAGTATTGAATTATTTACAAGGCAAAACAAAAGGTTATGTAAATAAAGGAATTACATCTATAAGATACTTAGAATAAAAGCCTAACGACTAGTCGAAAGACGTAGACCACAAGCTATTGGTGGTCGAAATGGCAGGATACCATAGTTGGTATGTGATATAGTCTAATCTGTATGGTGACATGCAGCAGTTCATAAGAGAACGGGCAAGGAATTAGCGAGCCTTGTTGAATATAATGGGGATGTAGAAGTTTCCTTACTCCAGACCGTAGTGGTAATGGATATGATAACATCGCAAATGCTAAGAACTATGATGGCAATCCTAAGTATTATGGTCGCTTCAATCAAGGCGTTGTAACAATCAATCTTCCTGATGTTGCGCTATCTTCTGGTGGCGACTTCGATAAGTTCTGGGAGCTTTTTGATGAGCGCACTGAGCTTTGCCACAAGGCGCTACAGGCACGTCATAATAGGCTCATGGGTACTCCATCTGATGTAGCCCCTATTCTTTGGCAGCATGGCGCTTTTTCCCGCTTGGATAAGGGTGAGAAGATTGACAAGCTCCTTTATAATGGATACTCCACAATCTCACTTGGTTATGCTGGTCTTTATGAGTGTGTAAAGTATATGACTGGTCATAGCCATACAGATGGTGATGTTGGTGAGAAGTTCGGTCTTGAGGTAATGCAGGCTCTTACTGACAAATGCAATCAATGGAAGGAAGCAGAAAACATTGATTACAGCCCGTATGGTAGTCCAATTGAATCTACCACATATAAGTTTGCTAAGTGTTTGAAGAAGCGCTTTGGTGTAATTGAGGGTATTACAGATAAGGATTATATTACCAATTCTTATCATGTTAATGTCACTGAACACATTGATGCATTTAGCAAGCTTGCTATCGAATCTAAGTTCCAGAAATTTTCTCAGGGTGGTGCCATTAGCTACGTTGAGGTTCCAAATCTAACCAACAATATCGATGCAGTGATTCAGATTATTCAGTTCATCTACGATAATATTATGTATGCTGAGCTGAATACGAAGAGCGATTATTGCATGGTGTGCGGTTGGGACAAGGAGATTCTTATCGTAGAAGACAAGGATACTGGCGAACTTGTTTGGGAATGCCCAAACTGTGGTAATCGTGACCATGATAAAATGAGTGTCACACGCAGAACATGCGGATACCTAGGGAGCAACTTTTGGAACGCTGGCAGAACTCAGGAAATCAAAGAACGTGTCCTACATGTAGACGATATGCCAGTGGAAGATGGTGATTAAGATTAGATATGCATTAATTCGCAAGATGGATATTTCGAATGGTAGCGGCATCGGCGTTTCTCTTTTTGTACAAGGGTGCCGCGCCCATTGTAAAAACTGTTTTAACAGTGAGACATGGGAATTTACTGGTGGCAAAGAGTGGACTAAACAGACCAAAGAAGAGTTCCTTAAGCTTGTTGAGCAGCCATTTGTTGTTAGAGTAACTATTCTTGGTGGAGAACCGCTTGAGCCTGAGAATGTGTACGATGTTCTTTCACTCATTAAAGACATTAAAGCAAAGTTTCCAGATAAGAAAATCTGGTTGTATACTAGATTTACATGGGAGCAAATCTTTAAACCAATATCATTAAATGATTTAAACCCATTAGACTTCTTTAAGACTGTCAAAGTTAAAGCAGCTCGAAAGAACATTGTCTCTATGTGTGATGTTGTTGTTGACGGCAGATACGTTGATGAGCTTAACGACATCTCTTTAAAGTGGTGTGGGAGTTCAAATCAGCGTGTGATAAATGTTCAAAAAACTCTAGCAACAGACAAGATTGTACTGTATAATAATTAATGTTATATGCAACAACAAAGAAAGGTGATTTATATGAAGCGTATGGCTGAGTTTTCTAAGGTGTCCTACAACCAATTCCATGATGATTGGCTTGATACTTTTGATGCCTTAAAGGACGAGACTGATAACGATAAGCTTGAGAAGCATCTTCGCAATATCTACAATGGCATCAAGCTTCCTAAGCGTGCGACAGCTCAGTCGGCAGGTTATGATTTCTTTTCTCCTATGAGCTTTGTTCTTGAGCCTAACGACTCTATCAAGATTCCAACTGGTATTCGTTGTGAGATGTATGATGGCTGGGTTCTAATGGGATTCCCGCGTAGTGGGCTTGGTTTCAAGTACGGTTTGTCAATGGCAAATACCGTTTCTATTATCGATGGCGACTACATTGATTCTGATAATGAGGGAAATATTTTTGTAAAGTTGACAAATGACAGCTGTTTAGCAAAGGAGATTCGTATCAATAAGGGAGATGCTTTCTGTCAGGGTATTTTTCTTCCATTTGGTATTACTCTAGATGATGATACTACTGCTGTACGCAATGGTGGGCTGGGGTCAACAGATGCAAAGTAAGTATACATGTGATGTATGCAAGCATTATCTTGGTTGGAACGACTGGGCAATCCCATGTGAAGTCAAGTATGATGACATTGATAAAGATTTAAACGCATGTGAATGCTTCAAACCAACTGGAAAGGCGCGTTGCATGTTTCGTAAAGTACCTATCAATAAACGCGGATTAAACGCAAATATAAAAGCACATATTCTTTCAGATGATGATATGAATAGGCTTGGCTTTACAGACTTAGGTACTGAGTCGTGGTATCTATGTAAGCACGTACATAAATATCCGACTATAACATTCAATGTTGTAATTCCAAAAGATAATCCAGAAGATTTAAGAATTGACGTGTTGGATGAAGAGTTCATTCAGCCATATGATTATCAGAGCATACTTGAGCATAACCCAAAGTTCGCACCCGCTCTTGAGGTAAAAGAATCTGTTGATATGTTTATGATGTACCTTATCGGTAACGGTGTGCTAAGTGGTTGGTCTATCGGAGATTATCTATAGGAGGTGATTCAATGGCAGGTTATTTAGTTAGGAATTATAAATCTGTATATCGTATTCTACCTGTTATCGATAATGCGACAAATGATTTCTGTCGTGATTGCAATGGCAAGATTGATGAGGATAACGTATATATTCCATGCTATTACAACTCAAGAATTTGGCATTATGGCAGGTCTAAGCTAATCGCCTATATCCCATCTGTTCAACGTGGTCACAACGTAGTTAAAGCTCTCAAGAAAAATGGCGTAAATGTTTTTGACTATGATGAGTCTGATGAAGAGGTAATGTTTAAGTTCAACTCTTCTGATATGGAGCATGTTGCTTCTTTGATGAAACCTAAGACAAGTGGTGCGAAAACTAGTCCATTCTCGTCAAAGAACCTACCAAAAGCACAGGTAGATATACCCGAAAATGAGCTTGCTCGTTATAAAAGTCTAGTTTCAAAGCTAGGCTCTAGCGGTATGAACGTAATCAGAACTGCCAACAAGAACTTCCTAGATGAAGTCTTAGCCAAGAAGCTGCGTCCAAAGGGTAAGCGCAAGCCGTTTGATTACAAATCTGATGCTAAGGCTATGTGTCTCTCTAGAGATACAAAAGCTTACGTGTATGCCAAGGGTCTTTGGGAAGACTATCTAAAATTTTTAGAGATTGCCATTGATACTTACCTAAACAAATAAATATATATGTTATAATAGTGCCAAAAGACATACAAAAATATTAGTCTTTTGGCACTTCATATAACTAGGAGGATATATGAATGATTTCTCTGTAGAGATTCTTAAGCATCCCACTGATGAAGATTGGATGCTTGCAAAGACGTGTACGCTAGTTACTGTAGATA
>ENA-OROM01000504-OROM01000504.1-human-gut-metagenome-genome-assembly--contig:-NODE-504-length-48867-cov-3.866549_pt1 | contig 48867 bp, 37 predicted proteins | sample MGYA00242129_ERZ509050 | MGnify/ENA primary metagenome ERZ509050 (study PRJEB26280, sample SAMEA2338701) | human gut metagenome | biome: human gut; feature: human-associated habitat; material: faeces...
AAATTATTGCAGGTTCTTCATTTCCAATATTATAAGCAACCATTCCCTTATCAGAAAAATCAAATTTCTTTTTTAACCCCAATATTTCCTCATAATATCTTTTTGCTTCTTCCATATTATCTACAGGAAGAAAATAGTTGTCATAATTTTTCATATATTTAAGCCCTTCTTTCTACTACAAACTATACTACTATATTTTATAGTAGTTATAATTAAATGTCAATAAATAATAAAAAAATAATTGCATTTAATTCGTTTATAATTCTTATAAAAAATAGATTAGTTGCACTGAACTAATCTATTTGTATAACTGCTTGTCGTACAAAAAAGACTGTCATTACTGACAATCTTTTCGGTAAATTACTATAAATCAATAACTATAAAATTGTAATTTCTTATTCTAATTCTTTTTTATGATTTAAGTGTATTCCTATATGTCCTATTCCTAATACTATTGTTGATATAATAAGAAATATATTTCTACCATATATACCTAGTAACAGAAATGCAACTACTGGCAAAGTAGCTCCTGCAACTGGTATTCCTAACAAGCTACTATACATATCTTTCATTGTTTTATTACTTTTAAAATATCTTATCCAATATATTTCGTATAAAATCATTATAATAAAGGCAATTAACAATATACTAGACCAGTTTGATATTTTATTTATATTAAAATCACTAAATATCAATGACAGACAGGTTACTAGCATTTCTCCAAGCCACTCCAATAGTAGTAATACTTTATTTTCATTTTTTACATATTTATCATAGCCTTTAGGCTTATTTTTACTCCATATAATATTTGGTAACATCAACATTAGTAAAAATATTAAACCTATATATGAAAATCCAAAGTGAATATTCATTAACTCATCTCACTTCCATATTGTAATTTGTCTCTCACTTACTTTACCAAATTTATAATTTTTGTTGCCACTTTTTCAATAAATTTCTCATCATGTTCTACAAAAATAATGGTAGGATTATAATTTAGAATAGCATCTTCTATTTGTTCTCTTGTCAATATATCAATATAGTTTAAAGGTTCATCCCATATATAAATATTAGCCTGTTCTGAAATACTTTTTGCAATTAGAACCTTCTTCTTTTGACCTTCACTCATATCTTGAATATTAGTATCAAAATCAAATTGTGATAATCCCATTTTTACTAACATTGCTTTAAAAATACTTTCATTTATTTTATTATCGTAAGCAAAAGTTCTCAAATTTCCTTTTAAATCTTCTGTACTCTGAGAAACATAAGATATTTTTAAATCATTTGCAACCATAAACTCTCCATTATACTGTAATTCTTCTCCTAAAATAAGTTTTAATATACTTGATTTACCAATGCCATTTTTTCCAATTAGTGCAACCCTATCGCCATTATTAACTTCAAAAGTAATAGGGTTAAATATCGTTTCTTTACTATATTTTATCTGCAAGTTATGTGCAAAAATTAATGGATTCTTATTACTTTTTAGAGGAATAATTTTTAATGTATCATTTACCTCTATATTTTTTAACAAATTAGTCTTTTCATTTATTGCTTTTTCTATTCTTTGTTCCATAACTTTTGATTTTTTCATCATTTTATCTGCTTTATGTCCTATATATCCTTTATCTATTGTAGTTTCTGAATTATATTTTTTATTTTTTGTTTTTTCAGCCTCATTTGACCATTTTGCACAATTTTTAGAAGCTATTTCAAGTCTATTTATATCTTTCTGCAATCTTTCATTTTGTATTTTTTCAAAATTATCTTGCCTATTTTTATTTTCTTTCCAAGATGAAAAATTACCTTGTTGTATTTCTATATTAGTATTATTTATAGAAATTATATGATTTACAACTTTATCTAAAAAATTTCTATCGTGAGATACTAATATAAATCCTTTTTTCTTTTCTAAATAATTTACTAAATTATTTCGTGTTTCAATATCCAAATGATTTGTAGGCTCATCTATAAGTAAAAAGTTATTACCTTTTAAAAATAAACTTATTAAAAGTATCTTTATTTGTTCGCCACCACTTAATAAGTTAAAACTTCTATATAATACTTCAGTATCTGTATTAAGTAAATTTAATTCTCTTATAATTTCCCAATCTTCAACATTCGGAGCAATCTCATTTACTATTTCTATTGCCATTCTTTCTTTGTTTTTTACTTCAAAAGGGAAGTAATCAAACTCAACATTTTTTGATATTGCACCTTGATATTCATATTTTCCTAATAATAACTTTAAAAATGTAGTTTTACCTTTACCGTTTCTTCCAATTAATCCTAATTTCCAATCAGTATCTATATTAAATGATACATTTTCAAATATATTTTTTAGGCTTCCATCATATCCAAAAGTTAAATTGTTTACACTTATTAAAGACATCTATTCCTCCTACAAATTATTATTTTGCGAACTACTAAATTGTAATTTATAATTTGCTTATTACTTTTTTCTGTCAACTTCTTTGTTTACACTATTGCTAATAATATAGAAATTGGAAATATAGCTACTGGATAAAATTCTTATTTTCAATTTTTCAATTTAAAAATTTTCTTTTGGCGCTTAGTTTCAAATTTCCAATAACCATGATTACGATTTCGATGTTTTTTTTGAATCTTGTTTTGATTGTTTTTCATGGCTTGTTCAGCATTTAATATAATAGCTTTTTTTTCGTTGGAAACAAATTTAAGAAAAACATCATATAGGTATAGCCATCCATCGTATGAGATCTCAGTAAGCGTTGACTCTAATTTGATTTTTAAAAACTTGCAAATGCGTTTTTGTTGCTCATAAGTAAACAATTTTTTTGTTTTATCTTTGAAAGTATTTCCAGACGCTAAAAATATATATGATAAAAAATTTCTATAGTCTGTCGCATCCTCAACATCTGCTGATGTTTTTCTTTGAAAGTGAGCAAAACATATTCGTGCATTTGGCACAGGATAAAAATCTGATGGTTTAAACTCATAAATCAATTCAGCGGAAAACCAAGGTTTGTATAAAAGAGACCTCAAACTTTCGTTATAAAAAGGCTGTCCAGAATACCTTATAAAAGCTTCATACTGCATTATGAAATATATATCTTCAGGAGGATTATCATCTTCAAATACTTTTTTCATAATATCAGCAGTTATGTTAAATGGAATATTTGCACATACTTTATATGGTTCTTTTACTGATATTTTATATTTTAAAAAATCCATCTCTATTATTTGAACTTTTTTAGATTCTTTATACCTTTCAGATAAAGTTTTCGCTAATTTTGCATCAAACTCTATTGCTATAACTTTCTTGCTTTTTTTTGCAAGTTCATTGGTAATAATTCCTTTTCCAGGACCTATCTCAATTACAATATCGTCGTTACAAATATTACTCTTTGATAACAAGGTCGCTACAAGTTGTTTACTATGTAAATAATTTTGCGAATGTTCTATTCCCATAAATACCTCCTTTACAAATTACTATTTGATGAAATCATTATAGCATAAATTTAATTTTTTTAACATCTTTCTGGAGAATTTTTATCAGGAAATTTATCTTGCTTTTCTTCTTTTTCATCTCCCAACATTTCATGTTCATTTTCATTTATTTTTAATTCTGCATTTATTTCTTCTAGTTTTCTTAACTTTTCTTGTAATTCTTGTTCTTTAGGAAATTCCTTTTGAGATTCTTGTTTTGCATTTTCTAATTGAAAATATGTATTATCTAATAAATCTCTTTCGTGAGGAATATCTTTTGCAATATTCTCTAAACAATTATTTATTCTTGTTATATTTCCATTTACATCAGTTCCTAAATCAATAGTATAGCTAAATTTATTCTTTAGCTTTAATTTTATATTTCTAGTTATAGAATCAAAGCTAATTTCCATTTTAAAGCCTCTATATTCTCCTATTTCTTTTACTTCCATACTCTTTAATAATTGAGTACACTCTAAAAGTTTCTTTCCTGCATCTGCTTTTTCAAAATATTCTTTACCATCAATTATCATCGGAGAAAATCCATCCATATTAGGTTTAGTATATTCTTGTAGTTTTATAGTATCTTCTTCCATCGCTGCAATTTTATTATTTAGTCTTGTGATTTCTTCAGGATAATGTTTTATAACCTTATCTTGTAAAGCATACTTTTGGTTCATAAAGTTTTGTCTTAATAATTTTAACTTTGATATTTCACTATCTAAATTGGTTTTCTCTAAAATTAAAGGATTACCTGTTGCTAATGCTTTTATTTCTCCATAAGAAAGAGCTTTTTCATCTATATCTTCCATTGTTCTTGCAGGAGTTTTACTTGTCATTATTTGAGATATAAACTTCTGCTTTTGCTCTACTAATTGATACATGTAAGCATCAAAAGTTTTTTCAGTAACATACGAATATACAAATACCTTTTCATTTTCATTTCCTTGTCTTATCATTCTACCATTTCTTTGAGTTAAATCTGAAGGTTTCCAAGCACAATCTAAATGGTGTAATGCTATAAGCTTATCTTGAACATTAGTACCTGCTCCCATTTTAGATGTAGAACCCATTAAAACTCTAACTTCTCCTTGTCTTACTTTGCTAAATAGTTCCTTTTTCTTTGTTTCGTTATCTGCCTCATGAATAAAAGCTATTTCATTTTCAGGTATTCCTTTTTGTATAAGTTTTGATTTTAATTCATTATATACATCAGTAAATTCATCTTTTTCATAACCTTTCATATCTTTCGGAGTAGATAAATCACAGAATACAAGTTGTGTTGATTTTTTATCAGAATTTTCACTCCATATTTTATAAACATTTTCACAGCAAGAATTTACTTTACTATTATTACTATCAGGCAATAATGGATTCATAAGTCTTTGCTCTAGTGCTAATTTTCTACCCTCATTTGTTATTTTAAGCATATTATCTACTGATGCATCTACTGAACCACTTCTAATACGATCTGCTCTTTCTCCTAGTTCTTTTACCATATCTTCTTGTATTTCACTAGGTTTTACAACTACATTGATATTTTCAAATTCAGGAGTTGGAAGATTTAAAGTTTCAGCAGTTTGTATATCAGCTACTTCTTTAAACATTGCCATAAGTTCAGGAAGATTATGAAACTTTGCAAATCTTGTTTTAGCTCTGTAACCTGTTCCTTCAGGTGCAAGTTCTATTGCAGTAACTGTTTCTCCAAATGTACTAGCCCAATTATCAAAATGCTCTAATTCATTTTTTCTTAATTCTCCATATTGTAAATATCTCTGCATTGTATATAATTCTGCCATTGAATTACTTACTGGAGTTCCTGTTGCAAAGACTGTACCTTTGCCTCCTGTTATTTCATCAAGATAACGACATTTCATAAACAAATCAGAACTTTTTTGTGCCTCTGTTTGTGCAAGTCCTCCTACATTTCTCATTTTTGTATATAAAAATAAGTTTTTATAATTATGAGCCTCATCTACAAACAATTTATCAACACCTAGTTCTTCAAAAGTTACTACATCATCTTTTCTTTCTTGTTTATTTAATTTTTCAAGTCTTGTTTCTAATGTTCTCTTTGTTTTTTCTAATTGTTTTATAGTATAATTTTCTCCCCTACTTGCTTTTACATCTGCAATACCTCTTGTTATATCATCGATTTGTTCTCTTAATATTTCCTCTTGTCTTTCAATAGACATTGGTATTCTTTCAAATTGAGAATGTCCTATAATTACTGCATCAAAATCTCCTGTTGCTATTCTTGAACAAAACTTCTTTCTATTTTTAGTTTCAAAGTCTTTTTTAGTTGCAACAAGAATATTAGCAGATGGATATAATTGCAAAAATTCACTAGCAAATTGCTCTATTATGTGATTAGGGACAACAAATAAAGACTTGTTACATAGTCCAAGTCTTTTACTTTCCATTGCTGCTGCAACCATCTCAAATGTTTTTCCTGCTCCAACTTCATGTGCTAGTAAAACATTATTACCATATAAAACATGTGCAATAGCATTTAATTGATGAGGTCGCAATTTTATTTCAGGATTCATTCCTACAAAATCTATATGTGATCCATCATACTCACGAGGTCTTATTGAATTAAATTTATCATTATAAATTCTTACAAGTTTATTTCTTCTTTCAGGATCTTCCCATACCCAATTTAAAAATTCCTCTTTGATAGTATCTTGTTTGCTACTGGCAATAGCTGTTTCCTTTCTATTAAGAACTCTTTGTTTTCTACCATCTTCATCAATAATAGTATCAAATATTTTTACATCTTTTAGATTTAATGTTTGTTCTATTATTTTATATGCATTTATTCTTGGTGTTCCATATACTGAGTATGCTTTTACATTTTCTCTATCAGAGCTTTTATTTTCTATATACCACTCTGCATTTATATTAGAATACTTTACTTTAATATCCCATTGCTTATATCTTGGAGTATCTAATAATTCAAAAATAAATTGTCTTATTACTTCAGGAGGTATCCATGTTGCACCTAATTTAATTCCTATTTCACTAGCAGTTAAATCTTTAGGTATAACCTCTTTTAAATTATCTACATTTATTTGATATTCAGGATATTCAGCTAATTGACTTTCTGCGATTTTTAATTTTTCTCTAACATTTCCTGATAAATATTCATCAGCAGTTACATATTTTTCTTCTATTGGAACTTTGAATATTACTCCTTTTAGTTCGTTTATAATTGTATCTTTATCTTTTCCAGTTAATTCAGACATATAATCTAAATCTACTTTTGCTTTTTCTTGAATAGATAGAATTAGAGCCTCATCTGAAGTATCAACTTCTTTTATTTCTTTTTTAGCTTTGATAGTTCTTTTTGTGAACATATCTGCTTTTCCAATAAATTTGCCCTCTCCGTCTAGTTTTTCAAGTGAGCATAATAAGAAATAGCTACTATCATTTGAAAATGCATTCTCGTTTGCTCTAGAGTTAATTAAACCATATTCTTTAGTAAACTTATCATATAATTGATTAAGTTTTGCTTGTGCTAAATAAATATCTCCATCAGAATAATCATTCATTTGGAAATCTATAAGTTCTCTTACTTGCTCTCTTAATGATATTAAACCTCTAATTCTATTTTGATTAGTAAGAGGTAAATCATCTTGCAATAGCATTCTTGAATTTTCTCTAAAGTATAATTTATTATCTACTATCGCATAAGAGAAGTTCTTTACATCAGGAGTTGCAGGAATAGATGTATCTTCTGTTTCTATCTCATTTTCAATAGATGTTGCTTGTATTTTTCCATGAATATTGTTAATTGCTTCATTTAATCTATCTTCTAAATTCTCTCCATCTATTGCTTTACAACTAGAATCAAAGCCATATTGTGTACTTTCTATTTCCATTTTTCCTAAAATCATATTAGGATTATCAACAAAATATTTATTCATTGTGATATTATTTTCATCTTGATCTAAATACACCCAGTCTGGAATTATATCAGTTAAGTTTTCTCTCTTTTGTAAAAAGATAATATCTGAAGTAACTTTTGTTCCTGCATTTTTAGTAAATGTATTATCAGGTAATCTAATTGCACCAAGTAAGTCAGCTCTTTGTGCTATATACTTTCTAACATCAGGACTTGCTTTGTCCATAGTTCCTTTTGATGTAATAAAAGCAATTACGCCTCCTGGTCTAACCTTATCTAAAGTTTTTGCAAAGAAATAATCGTGAATTAAGAAATTATTTTTGTCATATCTTTTATCATTTACTTTGAAATCTCCAAAAGGTACATTTCCAAGTGCTACATCATAAAAAGAATCAGGTAAATCTGCCTTTTCATAACCTTGTACTTTGATATTAGCATTTTGATATAACTGCTTTGCTATTCTTCCACTTATACTATCTAATTCAACACCATATAATTTTGATTTTTGCATTTCTTGTGGCAACATTCCTAAAAAATTTCCTGTTCCACAACTTGGTTCTAATATATTTACTTCTTCAGCTCCCATATTATGAATTGCTTTATAAATTGCATTTATAACAATAGGTGGAGTATAAAAAGCAGTTAATGTACTTGCTCTAGCAGAATTATATTCTTCAGGAGTTAGTAATGATTTTAATTCATTATATTCTTGCGACCAATTATCTTTTTTTTCATCAAAGACATCAGGAAGTCCACCCCAACCTACATATTGAGAAAGAATTTCCTGTTCTTCTTGATTTGCAAGTCTTTTATCATCTTCTAGTTCTCTTAATAGTTTTATAACCTCTATATTTCTTCTAACTTTTTCTTTTGGAGTTCCTTCTCCTAAAGAATTATTATCAATATGATAATTTATTTTATCTTGCTTAATCTTAGGTTCTGTTTCTACAACAGGTTCTTCTTCTATTATTTCTTCTGCAAAATTTCTTGGATTATTATTATATAAATTTAATGCTCGTAAATAACTTTCATTTCTTGTCATTGGATAATGAGCTTGTTCATACATTGTCATATCCATTAAAACTATTTGGTCGTATTCCCTATTGTATGCCTCCACCCTATATTTTCTATCATTTTCTAAATATATGATTTGTCCAATTTCAAATTCTGGTTTATCTTCTTTTAGTTCGTTTACTGCCTCTATTGCATTATTTATAACAACCTGCTTAACTTCTTCTGCAATATCTTCTGCTTTTTGACCACTTGTAATATAATCCATATCATCTTGTGATATTTCTTCAAGTTTTTCATCTGCAAGTTCTTCAATATCAGTAAATTCTGCTAGTCTTTTTCTAATACTCATTAGAGTTTCATTTTCTTCATTGTCAGAATATTCTAATAAGCCACCATCTTGTTCAAATCCAAATTGATCGTATATTTTATAATAATATCCTTCTTCATTTGTATGAAAGTGAAAGTAATTACCATTTTTTAGTTTATAGTTTTTATCTATATTTTGAATGTCTATTTCTTCAGTATCTTTTGATTTATCATCATTAAATACTCTATCAAACATCCACTTTTCATTTTCATAGTAATTTTCTAGCCAATTTTGATATTTTTCTTTTTCGTTATCAACAAAATATCTATCTAATGAGATAAGCTCTCCAATTCGTTTTTCTATTGTATTCCAATTAACTTGCATTGTATCTTCAACATCTCTTTTAGATAGTTTAATACCCTTACTTGGACTATATTCAACCCATATACCATCAAGACCTTTTACACCACTTGTTCCATAATAGTTAAATTCTTTTTTTAGAAAATCTTGTCTTTCTTTTGTTGAAAAAGTTTCTTGATATAATCGATATACCCTAAATTTACCATTTTCATGACCAGTTCCGTCTTGTAATGCTTTATCTATCATCTCTTGAGTAAAAGAAAAAGCAGGAGTATTTTCTACTTCTGCTTGTGTTTCTATATTTTCAATTTGTTGTTCTACACTAGGTAATTCTTTAATTGGTGGTACATAACTATCAGAGAATAAGTCTAATTGTAAATTAGTTCCTGCATTACTATTTCTTCTGCTTGAGTTTTGATTGAATTCATTTGTCCTACCCATTCCATTTGATTGTTGGCTTTCATTTCCTCGTTCACTTTTAACTTCTCTGCTAATTGTTTGATTATTTGTTTTACTCTGTTTTGTGATGTTTGTTCTATTTCCCCTAAATGTTCTTCCATTTTGCCATCCATCATTAGTTCTGTGTAAAGTCCTTTTTTGTGTTCTTTCAGAAACGATAACCTCATTCTTGAATATTTTCCTTGTGGTAGGTTCTTCGTTTTTGGTAATGCTACCTGTGGTACTTGATAATCTCCCATTTGTTTGTATGTTACTTCTATCATAATCATCACTTCTCCTTTCTTTACTTTCATGATACTCTCTATTATTATTTTTAACAAATGTGTAATTTTTATTATTTATATATTTTTCTATATTTATGACAGTAGAATATATTTCTCGTAATTCTTGTTCTGCAATATCACTTATTGCTGCACCTAATCTTGAAACAACTTGTCTTGTATCAAAACTTGTTATTTGATTAAATGATTCTACATTTAATTCTTCAGATGGATCTAGTCCACATCTTTTCATTACCATATATGTAATTGAATTAGTAAGCAAAGTTATAAAAGCACCATCAACCTCGTTTTCTTCTAAATCTTTTAATGAACTATATTTTACAACTTCTTTTAGTTCTTTCAAATAGTCATTAAGATTATCTTCTACCAGGTTTTGTGTTGCTGAATAAATTGCCTCGCCTAAATTATTTTTTATTACTAAATCTCCAAAGTTGTTTTCTAATGTTTCAATAAGTCCATTATGATAAGATTCTTTGACTTCCCATAGTTTTAATTCTTTATTTATTCCACTATAAGTGTCTGCTATATCAAAAACATGTCTTATTATATTTCTACCATCTTGTAAAGAAATAAGAGCAATACCTTTTGCACCTTTAGTAACCCATCTTTTTAGTCTTTTATTCCAAATTTCAATTTCTGCACAGGCAGTTGCATCAGGTTTTTGTGCATAAATCAAAACTTGTTCATTAAAATCATATTTATAATTATTACTTGCAGTATCAAGAAATTTTACCCATTTTTCAGGTTCTGATGTAATATCTTTTAATGTTTCTCTTGCCATCTCATTGATTAATTGATATTTATTAGGCATTAAGTTTCCTCCTCTCTTTTTGTGTTTTCCATTTCATTAAAATATCCAAAAGTATTATGCTTTTCTATACACTCTTGTAAGTAAATTAGATTTAGAATGTGTGGATCATTTGTAATAGCTTTTAATTCTTTAATCTTCATATTCATTATTTCTTTTTCCGTTGTTTTTCCTGCTCTTATCAATCTATCATAGGTTTCTCTCCTAGAATTATTACTCTTTTTGGGCATTTTACCACCTCCATTTTAAGCTAAAAAGGTTAGATATGTTTTTTATTTATCTAACCCTTTTATAGTTTTAGTCTTGTTTTTTCTTATTATGGTTATGAATAATAATATAAGCAATTCCTGATATTGATAGAATTAGTATTCCACCAATAAGTTTTATACTACTTTCATCTCCTGTCTTTGGAACTTCTATTTTTTTGTTTTCAAAAGAAAATTCTATTGTATTCTCTTTTTCTCCTACTTGTGTATCATCAACAAAAATTCCTTTGTCATTAATTTCTACTTTAACAATTCTAGTAGATAATTCATAATCTTTTGGAGCTTTTGTTTCTTTAATATAGTAAGTACCATATCTTAATTCTTCAAATAAAGCTGTTCCATCTTCTTTATTTGATTTTACTTCTTTAATTAGTTTAGTGCATTCAGGATCTTCGTATATAGCAAATGTAAATTTATCTTTAATAGTTTCTTTTGTTTCAGAATCCACTTTAATTACTTTTACATTTTTAAATATTGGCATATCTTTCATTTCTACTTTTTGAGTTTCTTTATCAGTTGTAACAACAAATTTTATTTCTTCTGTTATTTCATAACCATAAGGAGCCGTTGTTTCTTTTAAAATGTATGTTTTTCCCTCTTCTAAACCTTTTACTTGGTGTGGTTCTTTTGTAGAAGTCCATGAGTCAATCACATTTCCTTCTTCGTCAGTAACTTCTAATTCTGCACCCTCTAATTCTTCGCCATTAGTTATGTCTGTTTTTGTTATTTCCACTAATTTATCAATCATAGTTATTTTTTGAGTTTCTTTATCAGTTGTAACCTTAAATTCTATATTAGTTGCTTTAACAAAATTTCCTATTGCTACTTCTTCATGTAATTTATATGTTTTATTTTCTTCAAGACCTTTAACTTTGTGAGCCTCTTTTTCAGAAGTCCATTCATCTATTACATTACCATCAGTATCAATAACTTGTAATTTTGCTCCCTCAATTTCTTTTCCTGATATGTCCTCTTTTGATATTTCAACTACTTTATTTATAAGTTCTATATGTTCATTTTCTTTTTTATCAGAAACTTTGAACTCTATATCAGTAGCTTTAACAAATCCGTCAGGAGCTACTTCTTCATGTAATCTATATGTTTCATTTTCTTTCAAGTTTTTAATTTTATGTTCTTCTTTTGTAGAAGTCCACTCATCTACTAAATTATTATCTTTATCGAATACTTGAATTTTAGCACCTTCAACTTCTTCTCCTCCAATGTCTATTTTAGACATTGAAACAATTTTATCTTTCATATCAACTTTTTGGATTTCATTAGTATCTTTTATAGTGAATTTAACTTCATTAGAAATTACATATCCCTCTGGAGCAATTTCTTCTTTTAGTGTGTATTCATTTCCAACTTTTAAACCTTCAATTTTATGAGTTTTTTCAGTAGAAGTCCATTCATCTATTATATTACCATCAGTATCAATAACTTGTAATTTTGCTCCTGCAAGTTCTTTATCTCCTGTAACATCAATTTTTGAAAAATCCACTAATGTTGTATCATTAGAAATATCTAATTTTTCTTCATATACTTTTGTTACTAAATCTTTTTGTGTGAATTTTACTTCGTATTTATTTCTATTTAATACAAGTCCATCCAATGTTTTAGTTTCTTGTATCTCATAAGTTCCCATTGGAAGTTCTGAAATTGTTAGTTTTCCATCTTTAGTTAGATTATATTTATTTATTTCTTGACCTTTAGTATAAATCTTACTACCATCTGCCATATCAATGATGTCTTCTTTTGCAGTTAATTTGAACTCAATTCCTGATAAATCAGAAGTATCTATAAGTGATGTATCTACATCTTCTCTTATAGCAATTTCTTTATCTAAAAGTATTGTTCCTGTTGGTTGTTCATTCTTTACAACTACTTCTTTAATAAAATCTCCATCTTTGTCAGTATCATAATCTTTAATGTTCTTGATTTCAAAAGTAACAGGTTTATCTAATTGTAAAAATCCATTAGGTACTTTTATTTCAGTAATTTCGTAACTACCTACAGGTAATTTTAATGGAGTTGTAACTTCTGCTTTATTATCATTATTAGTATTAAATGAATTATTAGGAACAACTATATTATCTGCATTTGTTGTAAATGAAGTATATGTTGTATTTCCTATTTTTTGAGATATAGCCTCGCCTTTTTTGAATAATATCTTTTTAGTAGCACGATCATAAATATCTTTTGTTGCATTAATTTCAAATGTTGTTGAATTTAATGTAACATTTTTTCCAGTTTTTAAGTCTTTCTTTACTATTTTAATGTAAGATTCTAATTGTTCATTATTTACTACAATATGTTTAGTCTTCTTTGCTACTTCATTTATTTCTGTTTCATCATTAGTAATTGAGAAAGTAAAATCAACTGCTGTTTCATAATCTGTTGGTGTTTTTGTTTCTTTTACTATATATTTTCCATAAGGAAGATTATTTTGTGTATATGCATTTCCATCTTTATCAGTTTTAATAACTTCGTAAGTTGGAGCAATAACTTGAGCTTGAGAAACTCTATTAGCATTTACATTTACTTTATTACCTTCTTCATCAATACCATTCCATACTTCTGCATAAGTATAACCTTGCTCGTATGCTTTTTCTACTGCTGAATTTAATTTTATAGTAAATTCTGCACCCTCTAATCCTGGTGTTTCTCCTGAATTTTCCTTTATACCAGATTTAAAAATGTGAACTCCCATTTCTTTTACTTTTTCTATACTCGTTGTAGTATTAGAAATAACTTTTGTATTTTGGTCTTTATAAACTAAATTAACCTCATATTCTTTTGTATCTATCATATATCCCAAAGATGCTGTTTCTTCTTTAACTACATATTTTCCTAAAGGTAAATTAGTGATATCTTCTGTAGTTCCTTTTTCATTCATTGTTCTAGTAGCTACTAAATCGCCATTAGAATAAAATTTTTTAGTTCTAGCTTTATTGTATATATCTTCTTTTGCATATACTTTATATACTGCTCCTGTAAGCATTGCATCTCCCTGTGGAATTGAACCAGTTTTAGAATCTTTCTTTATAATTGTTATAGTACCTGTTGGTTCATTATCTATAACATTGTTTATATCTAAATAAATAACTTTTGTATTTTGATCTTTATACTTTAATTCTGCATCAAATTCTTTTGTATTTAATAAATATCCCTCTGGTGCATTTGTTTCTTTAACATAGTATTTACCTAAATATAAATCAGAAAATTTAACCATTCCCTCATCATTTGTAATAGCTTTTGTAATTAAATCTCCTTTTTTGTACCAAGTTTTAGTTCCTGCTACATTTTTTATATCTTCTCTTGCATAAAGTGATATTTCTGCATCTTTTAGTTTGTTATTATAATCATCTGTTTTATATACTTTTATTTCTCCTGTTGGAGTAGTATCAATTTTTTCAAAACTTTCTAATACTATTTTTTGTGTTAGTCCTTTATAAGATAAAGTAACATTATGCTTTGTAGAATCTAATAAATACCCTGTTGTTGCTTTTGTTTCTTCTACTATATATTTTCCAAGTGGAAGATTAGTTATTTCTGCTAGTCCGTTACTATCTGTTGTAATATTAGCAATTACTTGTCCTTCTGTATAATATTTTTTAGTTCCTGCTACATTTTTTATATTTTCATTTGCTATAACTTTAAATATTGTCCCCTTAATTAAGTCGCCTTGTTCACTTTTTTTAATTACTTGAATTGTTCCCGTTGGCTCATTATTAACTATTGCTTGAGTTGCAGTTTGATTTACTTTCACTTCAACATTATAAGCCTGTGTATTTAATAAATAACCATTAGGAGCTGATTTTTCAGTAATCGTATATATTCCTTTTCTTAATTTATCTATAGTTATTTTTCCATTAGTAACAGTTATATCTTGATTATATCCATTTGGTCCTGTAACATTAAATATTGCACCATTTACTACATCTCCATTTGTATTTAATTTTTGTAATTCTAATTTACCAAATGTTTCAATTGCTAAAGAAAAATTTAATGTTACTGGATCATTGTAACTCATACAATATAATTGATTTTGCACACCTGCTGCAAATTCAAAATAAACCATTGTATCATTATCTTCTGTTCCATTTTTTATCATTCCCCACTCTCTAAAAGTATTGTCTGAAATTCTGTAATTCTCTAAATTTGTATTTTCATCTACTGAAATAGTCATTGAATTACTACCATTCTGATGAACAAATCTAATTCCATCTTTTGTATTATCTATTGTTCCATATTCTGCAAGAACCCCATTAGAGTCGTTTATTGTTTTTGTTTCTCCTGCTTGAATTGTGATTGTATTTCCATTAAAGCTAGGTCTTCTTTCAATACTTGCAATTTCGTTATTTATTCTATTTTTAAAATCTACATACCCTTGTTGCTCATCTGCATTAATAAATGTTGCATTACTTTGTCCTAGTATTTCCCAAATATATTGTTGAGTAAATACATAGTCCCATTTTACCCATTTCATATCACTTGCTAAAATACCACCATCTACTGTATAGCCTCCATTGTTTTTATACCATCCTAAATAAGCAACTTTACAAGCCTTTCTAATATTAGAATTAGTTGGAGTATAATAAACTCCATTATATGATGCTCCTGTCTTAAAATCTATTCCATGCTCTGCACAGAATACCGTTCTTCTTTCTCCTGTATTTAAGTTGTTTAATCTTCTTATTAGTACACCTGTTGTTCCACCAGCATTATCTGTTGTTTTCATTCCAGAGGCATATTGACCTCCAGACCATGTTCCACTTCCAGATGCTGCAAAAACAGGTTGAATTACACTAAATAATATTAAAAATAGCATTATGACAGATACTATTTTATTAACTTTTTTTATTTTCATATAATTTTACCTCCTATTTTCATAAAAAAAGAACAAGTAATACTATACTTGCTCTATCCAATTTTAATATTTTATTTAATTATAATAAAAGTTTATTGTCCATTTTTCACATAATGGACATGACCAAGTTTCATATCCATAAGGGCAATTTTTTTGATATGTTTCATCATCTATTTCAAATTTCTCCCATTTATCTCCCCAAGTTTTTATTATGCCCTGATAATAATTTATAGTTTCTTGTTTTGAATTAAACCATTTATTTGAATTACCAACACCAATGTAATGATTAGATTCACTACATTTTGGAATAACTGGTTCAGGTTCTTTTATAGATTCTGGCTTTGTTTCAACAACTTTAGGTTCTTCTTTTGGTTGTATATTTTCTACTTTTGTTTCTTCTTTTTGAACTTCTTGAACTTTTTGTGTTTTAGGTTGCTCAATTTTTTTTTCTTCTTTTGGTGTAGCAACACTTTTCTCTACACTTATGTATTCTTCTATAACTTCATTATCAGCTGTTTCTTGTATTTCGTTATCTTCCGTAATTACTTTATTTTCTTCAGGTATAATCAAAATGTTTTCAGATGTTTTATCCTCTGCTTTATTCTCTATTTCAACATCATTAGCTATATACTCATTTTGTTTTAATTCTTTATTGTTTGTATAAATATTTCCTCCCATAAAAGTTGTAAGTGTTATTATTAAAAATATTATTATTCTTTTCATAATCTATCATCTCCTTTAACTAAATTATAGGAGTATATAAACATTAAAACAAATGTGTAAATTATTATATATAATATTACTCTTTTAGTATGTATATAGTATTTATTTTATAAAGGGTTTGTAAGGGAAAACTTTTGTAATATGGTCATACAAATGTCATACATTATCTTGAATCTCTTTCCTGTTTTAATCTCTCTCTTTTATTATGCTCTTGGACACACAAAATTATAAAGTCTTCCACATTCCCTGTTTCTTTAATTTTTGTTGGTATATACCTATCAATTTTTTCATTGTGTATTTTTATAAATTCTTTTTGATTTGGCTTTTCTTTATCAAGCAATTCTTCTATCTTTTCTTCTGTAATAGTTCCTTCTTGTTGCATTTTCTTTAGAACTATTGCTTGACTTAAACTTGGAGATACTTCATCATATTCAAGTTTATTTAATACTACATATTGATTTTCCTCAGATAAATAAGAAAGTTCAACAGCAGGTCTAAAAGCAATTCGCTTATTATCTACTTCTTCTAATAATTCAGGTATTAGTTTAGTAAGTCTTATATATCTTCTTATATTTTCTCTGCTTTCTCCTACTTCTTCTCCTAATATTTCATCAGTTCTCAACTTTGCCACCACTGGTGTCAAAGTTTCTTCTTCATCAATATCTATTTTCTTTCCTTGATGTTTCATGGCATTTAGCTTCATTTTATAAGCAAATGCCTTCTCACTTGGTAGTATTTCTTCTCTTTGAATATTGCTATCTACCATTAAAATAGTTGCCTCATCGTCAGATAAATTCTTTACAATACATCTTATTTGTTTTACTCCAGCAAGTTCACAAGCTCTTTTTCTCCTATGTCCACTTATCATTTCATAAGTCCCATTTTCTTTTGGTCTAACAATAACAGGAAGTATTACTCCATATTCTTTTACACTCTTGACCATTTCTTTCATTTTATCATCATCATTAACCTTGAAAGGATGGTCTGGAAAATTAAAAATCTTGCTTATATCTATTTCTTGTACTTTTTCTGAATTGTTATAATCTCGTTCTTCTTGAGTAGTAAACAAATCATCTAACTTTGGAAGTTTCATGTCTTGCTTTTGTTCTTTCATTGTCTAATACCTCCTTTGCTAAATTCTTATAAGAATCAGCCACAGGGCTATTTTTATCAAACTCGAATATACTTTTACCTGTTGAACTCGATTTTGCCGTATTTATCGCTTTTGGAATTTCAGTATCATATATCTTTACATATTGTCCATAATTTTCTTCTAATGTATCTCTTACTTGTTTTGACAAATTAGTTCTTTTATCGACAAGAGTAAGTAATACACCTCCTATTTTTAAGTTAGGATTTATTTGTTTATGAACTTTTGAAACAGTCTTCAATAAATGTCCCATTCCTTTTGCTGCTAAATACTCTCCTTGAACAGGAATTATAACTTTATCACTACAAGCTAGTGCATTTATTGTTATCATTCCTAAACTTGGCATACAATCAATTAAGATATAATCGTATTTATCTCTTACACTACTTATAGAATTCTTTAAGGTAAATTCTCGACTCATTGCATTTACTAATGACATTTCTAATGCAGACAAATCTAAATTAGAAGGAATTAAATCTATTCCTTCCTTATGATGAAGTATTGATTCTTCAGTATTTATTTCTTTGTCTTGTATTGTATCAGTCATTAGTGTTCCTATTGTATTCTGCAATTCATCTTGATTATAATAACCCATACAAGTAGTTAAATCTCCCTGTGGATCTGCATCAATAAGTAAAACCTTTTTGCCCTCTTTTGCAAGAGCTACACCTAAAGAAAAAGTGGTAGTTGTTTTTCCAACTCCACCCTTTTGATTGGCTATGGCTATAATTTTACTCATCGTCTTCCTCCTGTTCTTCTGTTATTTGAACATAGTCATCACCAAATTCACTTGAATAATCTCCTTCTGCTTTTATACAATTTATGTAATCAAATATTGATTCATTTAATGCCATAAAGATAACATCTAAATTTATATTGTTTGAATTATATGGTTCAAGTTCTCTTAAATATCCATTTACTAGAATCATGTCTTCCATTTCTAAAACAATATAATCATCTACATCAATATCATTTTCAAATATAAAGCAAAATGGTGGTTCACTTATAGCACTATAAACAATGTTCATTAAATCATTAACAGACATTAGATATTGATTATCAAGTAGTTCTTTTAATTCTTTATTGTTAGTTTCAGAAATCTTATTTCTAACATCTCGAACATCTAGCACCTTTTGTGTTGCTAATAATAAATGTTTCTTAAATAAATATCTTTCTTCCATCTCATATATTTTTCTTTGTATATGATATGAATTTTTTAATTTTTCTTTTGTTATTTCTTCTAAATCTTTTTCTTTCATCTTTACCTCTCTTTCTTGGAAGCATAAAAAAAGAAGATAACTTATTTCTAAATTATCTTCTATCTGTTAGATATTATTTCAATAACTACATTTTTTTACTTAAACTTTTTGAATAATAATACATATCAATACATTTTGTATCTCCGTCAATTATTTCTTCTTTATAATTATCAATAAAAAAATTCTTTATTGTTTTTTCATATTTGTCAAAACCTTGTTTAACATAAAATGGAATGTTATTCTCTGATGTTCCAACTAACATCTTTTTATATTTTTGTTTATAATTATCTGCTAAATATTTTAGCATTTTCTTTCCATATCCTTGTCCTCTATATATTTCTTTGGTTGCTATATTCTTTAATTCTATCGTTTCATCATCTATTCTTATAACTACTGCAACACATGCCACATCATCTTTATATGTTAATACAAATAGTTCTCCATCCCTCAAATAATCGTTTATCATATCTTTACTTGGATCTGCTTCAAGTAATAAATCCATATACTGCTCTTTATTTTCTTTTTCTTTCTTTATAACAATACTTCTCTTTACTGGAAGAAACTCAAATCCCTCTGGTAATACTGGCTTTTCATTTGTGTGGGTTAAAATCATTTGTTCCTCACTAAATATGCAGCCACAATATTTCTGCATATATAATCCTAATTCGTGAGCTTTCTGGTGTCCTTCCCAGTATCCTACTCTAAAATCTTTATATAAAAATTTGATTCCATATTCTTCACTGTACTTTTCCATCAGATGTTTTATATAATCATGTTTCTGATATATGCTATACAATAATGTAGTTGTAACAGTGTCATATCCATGCTCTTTCGCATATTCGAATGTGTGACGTAATCTAATTGGATAACAATACTTAATACATCTTGTTTTTACATCATTTATGACTTCTTTGCAAAATGGCTCTAGTCCATATTCATCTTCAAATATTGCATTAACTCCTATTTTTTTAGAATATTCTTTAAGGCAATCTCTTCTTAAGACATATTCTGTATATGGATGTATATTCGGATTATACCACAATAAAGTTGGCTCAATCCCTTCTTTTCTAAGAGTATCAATACAATACACACTACATGGAGCACAACATGTATGCATCAAAAGTTTCATTTGATTTTCCTTTCATTTCTACAATTTTATTTGATTTTGATAAACACCTTTATTTTCTAAACTTTGTATTCTATCTTCATATCCTAAATGTTTATATGCTTCTGGAAGTGCTATTCTTCCTCTTGTAGTTCTTGCAATAAATCCTATCTGTATTAGATATGGTTCATATACATCTTCAATAGTTGATGTTTCTTCACCTAATGTTGTTGCAAGAGCATCAATACCAACAGGTCTACCTTGATATTTAAGTATTAATGTTTCCAATAATCTCTTATCTATTGCATCAAGTCCTATGTCATCTATATCAAGTTTATTAAGTGCTATTTGAGCTATTTGCAAACTGATTCGTCCATTTCCTAGAACAGAAGCATAATCTCTAACCCTTTTTAATAATCTGTTAGCTATACGAGGCGTACCTCTTGAACGTTTAGCTATTTCAACACTTGCCTCATCATCAATATCTATATTTAATATACTTGCAGAACGTTTTATAATAGTCGCTAAATCTTCTGTATTGTACATTTCTAGTCTTTCAACTATTCCAAATCTGTCTCTTAAAGGTGTAGTCAAAGATCCTGCCCTTGTAGTTGCCCCTATCAAAGTAAATTTAGGTAAATCTAGCCTAATTGATTTTGCAGTTGGACCTTTTCCTATTATAATGTCTAGTGTAAAATCCTCAAGTGCTGGATATAATATTTCCTCAACATTTCTATTTAATCTATGAATTTCATCAATAAATAAAACATCAAATTCTGATAGATTGGTTAAAAGTGCTGCTAAGTCACCCGGTTTCTCAATAGCAGGTCCAGAGGTAATCTTTATATTAGAATGCATTTCATTAGATATAATATTAGCCAATGTTGTTTTTCCAAGTCCCGGTGGACCATATAATAAAACGTGGTCAAGAGGCTCACCTCTTTTTTTGGCAGCCTCTATGTATACTTTCATATTTTCTTTTACTTTACTTTGACCTATATATTCATTTAAAGTCTTGGGTCTTAATACATTTTCCTGTTTTTCTTCATTTTCGTTTTCAACATCTGGTCTTACTAGCTTTTCTGTTTCCATCTGCATTTATAACCTTTCCTTTAAATTATTTATTTCCATCATCTTTACTTTGTTTTTTCTGAATTGCACGTTCACCTTCAGCATAGATCTTTTCTCTTTTTCTATTATCTCTAAGCATTTCTTTACTAAATTGTTTAATTTGTTTATATCCAAGTGCGATTATAGCAATTACAAGTAGTCCAAATGACAGTGCTTTCCAGAATCCATCTCCTATTAGTATAATTGCGAACATTCCTAATGTAGCACTTGCAGCATATAATATATATACAGCTTGCTTTTGCGTATATCCTTTTTTCATTAATCTATGATGTAAATGCCCTTTATCTGCCGTAAATACAGCTTTAAAAGATTTTCCCTTTACAATTCTACGAACAATTGCAAATATTGTATCAAATATAGGAAGTCCTAATACTAATACAGGTGCAATTAATACAACAAGAGTAACCGTTTTAGCAACTCCTAAGATCGCAATTACAGATAATGAAAAACCAAGGAACTGAGCTCCTACATCACCTATAAACGTTTTAGCAGGATTTGCATTGTATGGCAAAAATCCCATTATAGAACCTGCTAGTGCAGTTATTAATACTATTGATATTATTGGAGAATCATTTGTTGCAAATATAATCAATAATGACACACATGATATCATTGTTATTCCTGATGATAAACCATCAAGACCGTCTATTAAATTAATTGCATTTGTTATTCCTACAATCCATCCGACAGTTAGTATAAAGCTAAATACTTGTGGAAGTACCCAGCCATTAATAATATCTATTCGTATTCCACATACCCATACAATAACTGCTGATGCAACTTGTGCAATTAATTTTTGCCATGGTTTTAAGTCTTTAACATCATCTAAAAAAGCAAAGGTTTCTAAAACTATTATTCCTAATAAAAATCCTAATAATTTCATCTTATAGTTGTCAGCATCATTCAAATTAAGCTTGCCTTCAACACTCATTGTAATAACAAGATATATAGCTGATACTAAAAATCCTGCAATTACAGCTAGTCCACCTATTCTTGGCACTGGCTTTTTATTTACCCTTCTATCTGATGGCATATCAATTGCTCCAACTTTTTTTGCTAATTTAATTGTATATGGTGTAGCTACAAAAGCTGTAATACATGCTAGTAAAAACGCTATGGCAATGTCTCCCCACATATCTTTTTCCTCCAATTTTTAATCTTTATATAAAATTATATATTTTCCAAAATTCTCTCTTTGAAAGCCTTTGCTTTCAATTTTTCTTGCGTCTATTTCATAATCAACTATGTATATATCATCTTCATTAAGATCATCAAAAGTTATCATACTTGTAATTTTACTATATCCTATTATTCCAGTTAGATAGCCTTGATAAATAACTTTACTTTCACTAAACTCCTTTGGAGATATAGGCTTAGAATATAATTCATAAATAAAATTTACAGCACTTGTGTGTATCTTCTTATCTGCATATTTATCATTAACATATTCCATCAATTCAAGTGAATCATAATCAAACAAATTTGCTACAATATCAGCTTCGCTAAAATAATATTTATATATAAAAATGCCAAGTGTCATCATATACATTATAATAGTTAATGTTAATAATATTTTACTCTGCTTATACAAATATTTTATTCCAATGGCTCCAAAATAGATAACTGAAATATATATACCATTTGCCTTATTAATATTCATATCCTCTACAAATAAAATCAATATAAAATTACTAATAAAAGCAAAAATCATTATTACATTTAAACTAAACTTTTCTTGATTTTTTCTATTTCGTATTATATCAGTTAATCCAATTACTGCTGTAAATAATCCAATAAATCCAATTGGTCCAATTCCTGCAACTCTATTATATAATAATCCATCAATTATAAAACTTTTTTTAAGATTGTCTAAAATCTCTCGTGGATTTAATATTCGTATCTCTCCAGTTCGATTCTCTAATAACTTTGGTATAGTTATCCATGAATATATAGGCTCCATTATTCCTCTTTGTACTAACAATAACATAACTAGTGGCATAGCTAGTATAGCAAGTGGAATAGCAAATACGATTATCTGTGATATTTTTATTTGTTTATTTTTGATAAGATATATTAACATTAGTAATAAAAATACAGGAACTACAATATACGATAAAGCATATGTATATAGAGTAAGTCCAAATAATGCACCAGCTATAAAGGATATAAACAAGGACTTTTTCTTTACTGCTTTTACTAAAGCATATATTGAAAATGCAAATAGAGGTGATAATAAATATGATTCTAATCCCCATCTTGATTTCATTATATGCCAAGGTGCAAGTGTAACCATAAGCATAAAGAGTAAAGACGTTTTCTTTCCAGTAAATTCTCGTGCTAATTTATAACAAATTATTACTTCTATAATACTTAATATTAAAGCAGGTAATCGTATAATTACACTATTATATGTACCACATATACGTATTAATATTGCTGTTAAATATGTATATAAGGCATTTTGTCCTCCACCAAAATTAGTGAAATACACTGGAAATTTATTTTCTAATCTATCTGTTCCGGTAATTTGCTATACACCAGGCATCATAAGTCATACCAGCTTCATCAACATGTATTCCTTTTGGAATTATTCCAAGTTTATATACATTTAGAGCTATCGCAAGTAATAAAATTATACAAAATATAATATTACTATGTTTTTCTATCACATCATTTATTTTATTCATTTGATCCCCTATAATTTAATCATTCATTTCTTTTTCGCCATTATATTCATTTACAAGGTATAAAGGTCTATTTTTAGTTTCATTAAATATTCGACCTAGATATTCTCCGACAATTCCAAATAATAATATTTGAACTCCTGAAAAGAATAGTACCAATAATATAATAGCCTGAAAAGCTTGAATAGCAACATGTTCTACACAACATTTAGCTATTACATATATGAAATATACGAATAATGCTACAAATGTTGGTATAGCAATATATGTTGATATTCTTAGTGGAGATGTTGTAAATGATGTTATTCCATCAATTGCTAGATTAATTAATTTACCATAATTCCACTTTGTTTTTCCTGCAATACGTGGATCTCTATCATATACTATGGCTTTCTTTTTATATCCAATCCAGCTAAACATACTCTTAGAGCATCTTTGTGATTCTCTCATTTTTCTTAAAGCATTAACACATCTTTTATCTAATAATCTAAAATCACCTGTATCTTTTTGAATTTCTACATTTGTTAATGATTGTAATACTCTATAATACATCTTTGATGTAAATTTCTTAAGCCATGTTTCGCCTTTTCTTGATCTTCTCTGAGCATATACATCATCATATCCTTTTTCCCAGTATTTAAGCATTTCAGGTATTAGTTCTGGTGGATCTTGCAAATCTGCGTCCATGAAAATCACACAATCTCCAGTAGCATAGTCAAGTCCAGCAATCATCGCTGTTTCTTTTCCAAAGTTTCTTGCAAAGTCGACATATGATATTCTGCTATCTTTTTCTCTATATTCTTTTATTAGTTCTATTGTTTTATCTTTTGAACCATCATTTACAAATAATATCTCAAATTCATAATTGTCAATACTATTTATCAATTTCTCAATTCTCTCATATAAGAAAGGCAATGAAGCTTCTTCATTATATGCTGGTATAATTATAGTTACTTTTTTCATATAATTCTCCTATTCTTTTACATCTCCATTTGTAATCATTTTCTTCTTTTTCTTAAATATTGTCTCAATTTCTATACTGGCAATAGGAATAATTGCAATTATGTATGGTAATATATATCTTGACTTTGCCTCCCACAATAAGTGAAATAAAAATCCACCTATAAATATTATAAGTAATAATGCAAGATCCAAAGACATATCTTTTCGTTTTTGATAAACTACTAATATACTACACCCAAATATAAGAATTAGCAATACTTTTTCATATCTTGCAATATATGGACTCAAACCATATATTATATAATCAAGTTCATCTATATCAAGATATCCAAGAAAGTTAAATGAATAATTGTAATAAATGCCTCCGCAAGTAGGTTCAGCCCAAATCGAAGTTATTTTATCTCTATAAAATTCAAACATTATTAATGGATTGTTCTTAAATTCATTAATTCTATTTTTTATATCTTGCCTGTATTGTATATTTGCCTCATTAGTATCCACAAATGATTTTGACGCAGTTTCATATTTGTACCATCCTTGTCCTGCAAGCCCTTTTGTCATTCCCATATATAGATATCCAGACATAGGAAACACTTTGCTAGAATCAAGATTATACTTTTTTACGCAATAGTTTTTTACCATAGTTGCAGGCATAATTGCTATTATTGCAAATACTATTAACACAACTATTTTGCTTATGGTTTCTTTTACTGTAGTTTTTTCAAGTAAATCTAACAATAAATATATACATTCAGCAATTATAAATATCAAACTATTCATTCTAAACATATATGCTAGAGCAATACATACTCCTGATATGCACGCATTATATTTTTTTCTATTTTCTCTATATTTCATTAAGAAATATACACTTAAATAGCCAAATGCTATAGCTGATAAATCTCCATATATAAAGATTGAAAGTAATGGTAATGCTATAAAGGTTCCAATAGTAAATAGTCCTTGAAACTTATTTACTTTGTACTTTTTAGAAAGCTGTGTACATATTAAATATATTGCTATTATTGTAATTGCATTGCATATAGCATTAATATATTCAATCAATATATAATCTTCTGTTCCACATAGTCTAAATAATATGCTCCACACAAAGCTTAAAGTAAATTGATGACTATAACATTGCATATATATTCTATCAGAAATTTTGGAGCCATAAGTAGTTTGTGTATCTAGAAATTCATTAACATTATTATTTTTCATTGCAACTGCTAATTGATATGCTGTTTTTTGATCTACTGATGGGATTGCATCTCTTTGATTAATCCACATGATCTGGCCAATGATATATATGAAAATTAAAAATATACATATTACTCTTTTAAATATCTTTGATTTTTTATCATTAAAATCCTTTGCTCGATATTTATGATATAAGAGTTTTGTAATCATATATATGTCATACGCAAACATTATGTATATTAAAGATAACCAAATAATGTTTTTCAGAATTATTGCTGATTCATAGACATTTAGCTCTACATTATACATTAAATTTAATATAATTACCATGCCAAGCAAAATTATCCCTATCCATGCAACAATCCTCTTTAATACTTTCTGCATTTTGTCCTCTTTTCCATTAATCAATATTTATAGTTTTCTCGATAACATATTGAGGTCTTCCTCGTACTTCATCATATATTCTGCCTATGTATTCTCCCATCATCCATAGTGAAATTAGTATTATTCCACCCATAAATGTAAGTGTACACATAATTGATGTCCATCCAGGAGTTATGTTGTTCCATTTAAGTGCAAATGATAATATTGCATATATAAGTATAATAATTGATATTACAACAGAGAGTATTCCTAATCCTCCAACTAATTTCAGTGGTTTAATTGAAAAACTAAGTATTCCGTCTGATGCAAGCTTAAGCATTTTCTTTAATGGATACTTTGTAGTTCCGGCAAATCTTTCTTTTCTTTCATATTCAAGAGGTTCCTGTTTAAATCCAGTCCAGCTAAATAAGCCTCTTAAGAACTTATTATGCTCTGGTAATGAATTGATTACATCTATAACTTTTCTATCAGCTAGTCTAAAATCTCCTGTATCTTTTGGAATCTCTATATCAGATAACTTATTTAAAGTTTGATAAAACGCTTTAGCTGTAAGTAATTTAAATGCTGATTCTCCATCTCTCTTTTTTCTCTTACCATATATTACGTCATATCCTTTTTCCCATTCTTTAATCATATCTGGTATTAGCTCAGGGGGATCTTGCAGGTCAGCATCTATTATGACTGCACAATCACCATTTATAAATTTAAGTCCAGCAGTTACAGCTGCCTGATGCCCGAAGTTTCTTGAAAAAGATATTACTTTAATTTTGCTATCTTCTTTTGCAATATTTTCTAATATGGGCAAAGTATTGTCCTTAGAACCATCATTTACAAATAATATTTCATAATCATATTTATCTCTAAGATCATATAATACCTTTGATACTCGTTCATAACATTCTTCTGCAACCTGCTCTTCATAATACATTGGTATTACAACAGATATTTTTTTCATCTCTATCTTCCTCTAACTTTTTTATATATTTTTATTAGTCCTCTATACCATCTGTAACTCCATAATTTATCTGAAATTAACTCTAATTTAGGATTTCGCATATCATATCTATATTCTCGTCTATATAATGTGCATTCCCATTTGTACTTTTCTTGCGTTCCTAAAAATGCACGTGTAATTAGCTCTTTAGTAATTTCAATATTATCATTTAAATGTTGTGCATTTTCTACTTTTTGTTTGTCTGGATTGCTTGCTACATCTTTTATTTCACTTTCCATTGTTTCAATCATTTGCTTAGTTGTAAATCCTGATAAAATTCTATTTCTACAATTATCCTTATAATCAGATTTATTATTAAAAATATCATTTATTGCTACTGTAAAATCATTTATTTCATCTTGGTTATATTCACAATTATATATGTCTTCTTCTTTTTGTCTACATTCAATAGTCTTACCACATTCACCATTAATTAATTCTTTTTGACCACCTACATCGTTTGATACAACTGGCACTCCCATTGATAAAGATTCATACGAAGTTAGTGCTAGTCCTTCTTTTAATGAACAATTTACTGTAACATCACAAGCAGAGTAAAATTCTTCTGAATTTTCGATACTTCCACAAAAATGTATTAACTGAGAAATCTCAAGTTTTTCAGCCTTTCTTTTCATTTCTGATAATAAATTACCATCACCTGCTACAATAACTTCAAAATCATCTCTTTTACTTGATAATTCTTTTATTATATCTAGGAAAAGCATTGGTCTTTTCTGTTCTGTTATTCTACATATAAAACCAATTACATTGTCTTTGACAATTCCAAACTTTTCTCTCATAGAATCTTTATTGTATTTATCAGGATCAAACTTTTCTTCATCAACACCAATGTATACAGTCTTTATTGTATCTGATTTTCTATTAAAATGATTAATTAATATATTTTTACTATTTTCATTACATGTATATGTTCTATCAATTACAGAAGCTACACTGCTTGAGTCTCTTGAATATCCACCATTTCTATTATACCATTCTTCCATATGGATATAATCAACTATTGGAATTGCTGGATTCTTGGCCTTTATGTATGGTAGCATACAATAGCCAATTTCACTATTAATGTTTAATATAATATTTATATTATTTTGCTTTATAATGTGATTTATAAAATTAGGCCAATATCTCTCATCTAGGAAACTAGTCAAATCATATACAGTTGCATATTTTCTAAATTTATATTGTGAATCACGTATTGCTGGTTCTGTTGATATTACAGTAATGCTATATTTGTCTTTATCTAATCCAGATATTACATCTAAATTAAATTTATCAGCACCACCCATGACCATCCATGGGACAATCATAAGTATATTTATCTTGCTTTTTGTTGTATCATCAACACGTTCATCTGTACTAATTACGTCTTCTATTTCTTCCCAATTATATGTACTTCGTGGATATTCAACTGGTTTAACTTCACTTTTTATTGTCTTAGCAGTTTCATTAATTATTTCTAAAGATTGCTTTTTATTTTCTATTGATTTCGCAAGTTCTCCATTTTTCTTTCTTCTATACCATTCACCATAAAAACTCATGTGAACTGGGAATTTTCCTTTTGCAATTAGCTTTAGCCAGAAGTTCCAGTCCTCATTTACTGCCTTTTCTTTAATTCCATAACCATCAACTTCAAAGAAATCTTCTTTTCTTATAACTGCTGCTGAGATGAGGTCATTTCTTTTCTTCAGAATCTCTGAGTTAAATGGTCTTCTCCATGTATATTCTAAGGCACCGAAGCCAACTGAATCTGCATACGCCCATGAAGCATCTGGATTAGTTTCTAGTGTCCAATATGCACATTCTAGAAAAGTCTCATCGAATAAATCGTCAGCGTCAATAAAAGCAAGATATTTTGTATCTTTACTTGCTTTGCTTGCACCATAATCTCTTGTAGCCGCTAATCCTTCATTTTCCTTATGATATACAGTTATTCTTTCATCTAGCCTTTCAATTTTTTCTAATAAATGTATACTCTTACTATCGTTCGAACCATCATCTATTATAAGTAATTCGAAATATGGATAGGTCTGGTTTAATATTGAATTAACTGTTTGCATTATATATTCCTTATCATTATAAAAAGGAATTATAACTGAGATCTCACTTTTTTCATACAATCTCATAATTTTCTTTAATTCTTGCCCTGGTTGGTTATTATAATCAAATCTATCCATGTCTTTCCTTTCACTCTACTTTATTTTTAAAGTGTCTCTAATTCTTCTCTTTAATGTTGTTCTGTCAAATAATACATAGTACAATAAACGTACAAATTTATTTCTTCCATTTAAGTCAACTGTAGGATTATAATCAAGTTTTCCTACTTTTTGTGACTTATTCCATATTGTTGCATTATTATATAAATCATTAATTGTTCTTTGATTCTTATGATTTAAATCTTCTTGCATACTATCTATCATTTTTTCTCTTTTATTAGTTCTAATTGTGTCTTCAAACTCAACTGCATCTAATGGTCTCTTGTCTAATCTTGTAGCAGAATTAAAATATGACATTATTGGTAATGTAATATAATAATCTTGATAATATAAAATGTCAGTATCTTGTTTAAATATATTGATAATATCACTTACAAATTCTATTGCTGCCTTCTGCATTATTCCAACCATCTGCTCTACTTGATATGAATTTTCGTATTTTTCGAACACTGGCTCTACACCTTTTTCTGTTATATTATATCCAATACATGAAGGTGCTAATTTTGAGAATAATAGCTCATACGCATTTCCTGTTGCAGTAGGTTTTGCATCAAAATAAGTCTTTAATTTGAAATTGCCAACTTTAGAATATTCAAGTGCATCATCTCTATTTATATTTAAGAAAAGTGTATCAATACTTTTTCCACATAAATGTGTTAAATAAAATTCGGGTCTTCCACTATATCCAACATCAAATGTTGCAGGCTTATCTCCCATAATTTTATTAAAGTATTCTTTTAATTTCTCTCTCTTTTCTTTATGTCTTGCTTCATCATAGAAATTGTCTACAAGTATCTTTATATATCTATTAAATTCTTCATTATTCTGGAATTTCTTTGTATAGCTTATATTTTGCTCTTTGCATAATTTTTCTAATTTTTCTTCATCAATATCTAAAATATTTTTTACATATTTAATAACATTTTTAGGAGAATGAGTTTGTATCTCTATTATTTCAGATAGCTTATAAAAGTCAAGCTTATCAACTATCATAACTGGAATTAATGCTTTTCTTGAAACATATAGGTATTCCTCAACTGCTGGATTACTATACAATTCTTTCATTATCTTGTAGCTTTCTAATATAAGATATCCATCTCTAGCCATAAATGATACTTTATCATAACGATCATTTGTTTCATCTAATATCCATTTTGTTACACCATATACATACATTCCTAAAGCATAATATCCGATTAAATATGGATCAGAGTTGAAATCAGTTCTATGGTCAAATGTCTTAAATGGATTGTCAAATAATTTATTAGCAACAACAGCCATCATGCATCTAATTCCCATAAATCTTATTGATTCTGCATTATCTCTCCAGAATGGTAAACTCTTAATAAGAGGCTGTGCCAGATTATTAGTGTAATTTGTTTTAGTCATTACATCTATTGTCTTAGGAATATGAATTGAATTCATTCCTAGTTCTTTTGCTCTCTTATAATCTGATTCGAAATTATCACCCATGTGAATCATTTCACCAGGCTCTAATCCCATATCTTTGAATACATGTCTATATAAATCACCTGTCCATTTTATTTTCTTTACTGTTGATGATAAATATAATTTTGTATATTCAGTATATCCATTTTCCTTTAAGATCTTAACTATAACGTATTCTGGTAAATACATATCTGATGTGAATATTACTTTTTTACCCATATCAAGAGCTAGTTCATATAGTTCATGAATTGTATCTCTTCTCTTGCAAAATCTTATTTCATATTCGCATTCTTTTTTCTTTAATTTTTCTAATACATCTTTACTTATTTCATATTGTGTATTTATAGTATCATAAATCTCATCTAATGTAACTTCTTGACATTCAGGATCTGTCTTTCTTTTATTTTCTCTGCAAATATTTTCTGATATAACTCTAATTTTTGAAAAGTTGATTCCAACATCATTATGAGTAAGCTCTCTATAATCCTTGTCCATTATTCTAAACATATCTAGTGGCTCATAAAAAGGTCTTGTAATTAATGTATCAAATATATCAAAACTTACGCATTTTATCTTTGGAGATGCAATAAGCTGCTTTATCTTCTCTAATTTATCATTATACTTTACTTCTATTGTGTAGAAGAAATCTGCATTATATATCTTACTCTTGTCATCACAGAATTCATCTATTATATTGTAAATCTTCTCTTTCTCAGCTTTGCTTAATTTCTTTGCTCTTTTTACATTATTACGATGTTGGTTTGCATATAAATGTTTCCATTCATTAAATTGTTCCTTATATTTATCATATATGCCTACTTTTTTCATAAAGTTCTCAACAAATGTAAATGATACCTTCATATCATGGATATTCTTTTCAGCTTTGCTAAAAGTAATATCCTGAATTGATGTTGAAGTTACATCATGTTGACAATAGAATATTCTATCATTTTGAACTTGAGTAATCTTTGTGCAATAATAAAATAATACTGTTGAAAAAGCAAAGTCTTCTGTCATTACAAGTCTTTCTTTTATATCTCCATAATGTTTTGCAGCCTTGTCCCATAATTTCTTTGAATAAATTTTATTCCATATAGTATGCCAGCTAAAATCTAATCCTTTTTGTTTAAAATACTGGTCAATACATTCTTTTCCATTTAAACTTTCAAAATGTTTTTCAAATAATTTATATTCAATTTGTTTTCCACTATCATATTCAAGTACCATTCTACTAATTACCATATCAGAATTAGTTTCTTCTGCTTTTCTCATCATTGTTCTATAATAATCAATAGATACATAATCATCAGCATCTAAGAATGTAATATAATCACCTGTCGCATTTGATGCCCCTGTTAATCTTGCTTGAAATAATCCTTTATTTACATCATGTTTTACATATTTTATTTTTGGATTATCAGAATATGTAGCCATTATTTCATCTGACTTGCCTTTAGATCCGTCATTTACAACAATTATTTCTATATTTTTATATGTTTGTTGTAATAAACACTCAATACATTTTTTTAAATATTTTTCATTATTATAATTTGGCACTACAATAGACAATTTTTTGTTTTTCATAATATTCCCTTTCGTATTCTAGTATTCTCTCTATTATATTTTACCTTTTGTGCATTAGTCTAATTTGAATAAGTCTCCTATTGGTCTTGCTTCATTTATTCTTTTTATTGCCTCTGCAAATAGCGGTGCAATAGAAACCACTTTTATTTTTTCATTCATTTTTTCCTCAGTAACTGGTATTGTATTAGTTACTACTAATTCCTTTATTGGAGATTGTTTTATTCTCTCACTAGCATTTGCAGATAATACAGCATGTGTGCATCCTGCATATATTTCTTTAGCGTGATTTTCTTCAAGGATTCTTGCTGTTTCAATAAGAGAACCTGCTGTATCAACTTCATCATCAAATATAATAGCTTCTTTTCCAGCTACTTCTCCAATTACATGAGTTGCTACTGCCTTATCATCATTGCCATTTCTTCTCTTATCTATCAAAGCTATTGGACATTTAAAATATTCTGAATATTTATATGCTTTCTTTGAACTTCCAGCATCAGTTGCAACTATTACCATGTTTTCAAAATGTTTTTCTTTGAAATAATTTTGTAGTAAATTCTGAGCTGATATTCTATCACAATTTATGTTAAAATAAGCTTGAATTGCGGGATTATGCAAATCACAAGTTATAACTCTAGTTGCTCCAGCAGCTTCAATTAATTGTGCCATAAGCTTAGCTGTTACTGGTATACGAGGCTGATCTTTTTTATCTGAACGAGAGTATATATAATATGGTAATATAACATTTATTCGTCTTGCAGATGCTCTTTTAAAAGCATCTATTGCAATTAACAATTCCATAACTCTCTCGTTTACTGGAGGCATAGTAGTTTGGACAATATATATGTCCTGTTCTCTGACATTTTCCTCTATTTGAACAAAAGTATTATCATTCTTAAACTTTATTGTTTTCATTTTCCCCATTTTTAATTTTAAACAATCACATATTTCTTCAGTAAATTCCTCAGCAGACGGACAAGCAAAAATCTTTAAATTTTTCATAAACTCACCTTTCTATAATTCTTCTGCAAATTTTTTCTGTAATTTATTAAATATAATATAACCAATTATACATGTTGCAATTCCAATTGCTAAAACTATTCCTAACATTTTCATATCAGGCATACATTGATTATAGAATATATCTCTATATCCTTCAATTATGTATGTCATTGGATTTATTTTCAATATCCATCTATATTGTTCTGGTATAGTTTGTATTGAATATACGATTGGTGTTGCATAAAATAATAATTGTAGTATTACACCAATAAAATGTTGTAAATCCCTAAAAAATACTGTTACACTTGATACTATCAAAGATAGTCCTAGGCATAATATATATTGGATTAATAATATTACTGGATATAATATTACAAACTTAGTTATTCCTAATCCATAAGCTAATATAAATCCTAAAATTATAAGAGTTGATATTAAGAAGTTAACCGCTTCACTTGTTACCACTGATAATGGCAATATCTCTCTCGGGAAATACACTTTCTTTATCAGGTTACCGGTTTTCAATCATTGTAAATGACGTTCTATTTAACACTGTTGCAAAAAAGTTCCAAGGTATCAAACCACACACCATAAATACTGTATAATATGGTATATCATTTTTCATTATTAATGGAAATATAATTGCATATACTGTTATTTGTAGCAATGGGTTTATGAATGACCATAGTATTCCTAAAAAAGAGTGCTTATATTTTCCACCTATATCTTTTTTTATACTTGTTTTTATTAGTTCTCTATATTTATATAAATTCTTGAAAATACTCATTTGAAGATTTTTTCCTTTCTTTTCCACATTATTTTAAATCATAATTACGTTGTTTCTTTTATATATTCATCGATTACTTTGTTTGTTTCTCCATCCATTTGTATTACACCTTTATTTAGCCATACTGCTCTATCGCAAAGCTCTCTAGCAGAGTCTAATCCGTGTGTTACAAATACCATTGTTTTTCCTTCTCTTTTTAATTCTTTCATTTTGTTTATACATTTTTCTTGGAAATGTTGATCACCTACTGATAAAATCTCATCAACTAGTAGTATGTCAGCATCGACATTTATTGCAACAGCGAAAGCAAGTCTCATAAACATTCCTGAAGAATATGTTCTAACTGGATTGTCTATATAGTTTCCAAGCTCTGAGAAATCAATTATAGTTTGCAATCTATTATCAATTTCCTTTTTAGTTAATCCAAATATAGAAGCATTAAAATAAATATTCTCTCTTCCAGAAAAATCAGGATGAAAGCCCGCTCCTAATTCAAGCAATGATGTTAATTTACCATTAACAGTTATTTTTCCATTTGTAGGATAAATTATTTTTGTCATTAGTTTTAATAATGTAGACTTTCCACTTCCGTTAACACCAATTAAAGCAACAGCCTCGCCATTTTTTATTGTTAAGTTTACGTCTTTTAATACTTCACGTGTTTCTTTTCTGTTTCTTTTCCAGAATAATAATTTTTCTTTTAATGAATTAGCTTTGTCCAAATATACATTAAATGTTTTATATACATGTTCTACTATTATTCTATTTTCATTATTTTTTTCCATTTACATATACCCTTTCCTAACATAATCTCCATATATATTATTATATTTTATATAGAATGTCAAAACGTCGCTATTTATCGTCTTTCATAAATTTCTGTCTTGTTTTTATAACACCTGGTATCCACAATAAGCATACCATTATTTTATTAAATAAACCTTCTACATTTCTTATTGCATGATCTCTTTCTGCTAATGTTGCAAATAAAATATAATGTTTATATATATACATTTTCTTTTTGAAGCTTACACCTTTTAAGCTCATCTCTAAGATTTCTTTAAAATATTCATAATATCCAAGAGGTGCTTGTTTAAATACTTTCAAAATATTTTTCGTATAACCATCATCTTTATATTCACAAACAGCCACTGGTTCATTTACACATATAACATCATAATCAATATCCATCTTGTGATACATACGAGCTTCTGTAACAAATTTTTCATCAGCTTCTAACTCATGTTTAAATCTCTTACGTATCTCTGTTTTAAATACAAGCTCTTTTTCTCCAGTTATTCCTTCTCTGAAATACAAATTAAACATATCACTTCTATGTAAATTCTTTGGAAATCTATTTCCGCTTAGTTTTTCTTGTTCATTTTTCTTTAAAAATATTAAAGCATATACCTTAGGATCATTCATAAGCTTGTCTTCATATTTTTTTATAATATCTAGTGCTCCTGGAAGTAAATATTCATCCGAATCCAAGCACATAACTATCTCTCCTGTTACAAAAGGCATTAGATTATTTAGTGCTGCCATTTTTCCCTGATTTACTTGATAATGATAATCTATTTTTATAATTCCTTGCTTTATAAAATTATCTATTGTGATTCTAGTTTTATCTGTCGAGCCATCATCCATTATAAGCCACTCAAATTCAACATTCGAATTATTATTTACAACAAGGCTTGTATACAATTTTTCTAGTTCTTCTGCTCTGTTATACGTTGGTGTAACTATCGATATTTTCATTACAATATCCCCTTTACATCATCTATTATTTTATTATATTCTTCTGTATTTATTGTTTCAGCACTAGCCCCTTTTATATTATCACTAGATAGGAGTTTTTTCAATCCTTCGTAAATTTCTTTTTCAGTATTTTTTAAAATTATTGCCTTTTGGTAGCCTTTTATACACTCTCTTGCCGCTGTGTCAGTAATAACAATGTTTTTATCTAGTATCTTTGCTTCTTCTAAAACCATTCCATAACCTTCAAAATATGATAATAAGCAAAAATAATCTGCACCTTTTATATATGGATACGGATTTTCCTTAGCTCCTAATAAATAAAAATTTTCTGTTTCGCCCGTTCTGTCTATTTGCTTTTGCAAAGTATATCTTAGTGGTCCATCTCCAATTATGTATACTTTGCTATGTATTCCATGTTTTTCAAGCTTTGCATGGACATTTATAAATCTATCTATTGCCTTTTGATCAACTAGTCTACATACACTCACAAGATTTATATCTTTATGATTATATGGTAAATCTATCTCTTCTCTAGATTTTTCTATTACCTGATTATAATTTATATAATTTCTTATAATTCTTTCATTCTCCATCTTCCCATATAGTGTATCAAAATCTTGTTTGTTCTCTTTACTTACAAAAACTAATTCATCATATTTACTATATATATGTTTATCAAATATCTTCTTCATTTTTGCTTTTATTCCTGTGCCAAATACTTTTGATACATCATTGTGAATCCATGCAATCTTCTTAGCTTTACATTTTTTTGAAAATAATCTAGTAATCGGACCTTCAAGAAAAGCCACTCTTGTTTCATATTCATCTGGAATCTTTGTTTTTAATAATAATGTTAATGAGATCTTTAAATGCTGCAACTTAGAATATTGATTATACGGTTTATCATATAGACTAATTACTCGCACTCGTCTATCAAGCTGCTTTTCTAGCTCTCCTCCACCATAAATCGTTAGTATTGTAATCATATAATCACATGCTAATTTATTACATAGATCAACCAAAACCCTTTCAGCTCCGCCAAGAGTTAGACTTGTTATTCCAAATAAAATCTTTTTCTTCATTTTATCACTTCCAATTCTTTATTACTTTCATTTAAAATAATTATATGTATTATAATTATTATTGACATACATGATGTAGCAAAAAATACATATCCAGATAGCCATGATAGTACATATATTAATGCTCCTAATATGAAATTCATGACATACATTCCGTTTAGCTTTTTATTTATTAATCTTTTTATAATATCTATTGCTACTTTTATCATTATTGCTATAAATGGACCTACATATAATATAAATCCAATTACTCCAAAGTTAAATAAAAACGCTGGTAACTCATTTTCCATACACATTTCTCTAAACTTATTTTTGTATCCATTTCCAAATAATAATTTAGATATGCTTTTCTGATTTTTCATTAAAAATGTATTATATATAAATTGTTGTTTTCGTGTATCATTTCCTGCAAATTTGTGTTCTTTAGCAAATTCGTATAAATCTATTACAGATTGTTTCTCATCATCTCTTAAATAATTATCCTCTAATGTATTATCTATAATTTTATTTTTTATTCTAAGCATGTCTCCTGTAAGACATCCTATTTCACCAGTTTTTTCATCAATAATGTCAAATTGTGCATCTTTCATCTGAGTTCTACGTTTTATCGTATTTGAACCAACTATTCCAAATGCCACAACCCCAATTATACATATTACGCTCCCGATTATTGCAACTTTTTTATTTTTGTTAAATATTATCTCAATAGCCACATACATTGCAATTACCATAATAGAGCCAATCATTCCAACTCTTGTTCCTATTAATGTTACTAAATATATACATGTAACTGCTGATATAACAGTGCTAATAATTCTCCATTTATATTCCCTTGATTTAATCATCTGAATCATAATTCCAAGAGATAATACAAGTATCGCACTTAGACTATTTCCAGATTCAATTAAGCCTTTGTAACCAGTCTTAGTTTCAGGATATGTATATGATGATTTTGAAATTATTATAGAAAATAATATACTTACTACATATATTCCTGACATTACAATAATTGATTTTTTTAGCTTATCAATCCCTCTTTTTTTATTCTCTATCTCTTTTGCAGAATCTTTTTTATTAATTGCAAATGTACAGTAATACGCATATAATTCAACTACTAAGAATGTAAAATTACATATATATTGCAGCTCATTTGATGCTCCTCCTGAAGACCAGCCTGTTACATTTTGACTGACTATATACAAATGAATTATTGCATATAATAAGTATATCGCTCCAATTCCGACTAATTTTAATTTTTCTTTTTTATCAGACTTTATGAAAAAGTATATTGCACATCCTACTGGTATAACCGGTCTAAGAAATGTTGATATTGATATGTTTGTTTCAAAATAATTTCTAAAAATAAAACTTAATATATCAAATATAGGATTTAGTATTACAGACACACATATAATATCAATAATTAATGAACGTGGCTGCTTACTATCTACTTGATTTTCTTTTTCTTTCTTTTTTACTAATGTTGCTTCCATCTATTCTCCATTTAAATTATATGAAATATCAGACTGTAAACTTTTATTGTCATCTTGTTTACAGTTATCATATACATATTTTTACCTGATTTATTCTTCAAAATTTTGTTTTTCTTCCAATGTGGAAATTTACTATTTAGCTTTTCCCATGTTCTTTTAGTAAGTTCTTTTCTTGTGTTACTATCCGGTATTTTTGCAATTCTTTTTAATGAACTACATAGCAATAGTCGTGAATATGTATACTCTAACTGTTCTTTATATTCCTCGTACAAATCATTTTCTTTATAATATTTTATTACATTATCAAGGACTTGAAATATCTGAGCAGTTTTAGCTCCTTGCTTGTTGACTATTGAATTTTCTCTTTGTACATAATATACAAGAGGCTCTTTAACAAATGCAAATTTATTAATATATGGTATTAATTTATAGAAAAATTCTACATCTTCATAATACAATCCTTTAGGAAATTCATTATGAATAATTTCTCTTTTTATTAACTTATTCCATGCAACAACTCGTGCATATACAAGCATGTCCTTTTTGTTTGAATATCTAATACCAACATCTTTCTTCAATTTATCTGGATATTCCCAATAAAAGTCACATTCAACATAATCTGCTTTTTCTTCTACTGCTTTATTATACATTTTCTCATACATTGTAGTATCTACATAATCATCTGAATCAACAAAAGCAATATAATCACCTTTCGCATACTTCATTCCATAATTACGAGCATCTGATAATCCGCCATTTTCTTTTTCTACATATATAATATTAGGATATTTGCGTACATATTCGGCTATTATCTCTTTTGATTTATCTTGCGAACCATCATTTACGACGATTATTTCAATATCTCGTAATGTCTGATTTACAAGAGATTCTAAACATTTTTTTATATATTTTTCTACATTATATACTGGTACAATTACACTTACTTTTGACATTGCTTATCATATTCCTTTGCTTTTTAATATTAACTTCTTAACAAATTGCTTTATGCTTCGTATCTTTATGTATTTCGAAACTTTTCTATTTGATAATTCTTTCATGAAATATTGCTTATTATCCTCTTCAAGCTCTGGCAAAATTACAAGTAAAGAATTTGTTGCAAATATCTTAGCATTATCTTTTGTTCTTTTCTTTAATTTCATATTATCTATGCAAGTTAATAACTCATCATAATTTATTAAAATATCTTTTAGCTTTTGTAATTGCTTATCTGAATTATCACCTCTCATTATGCTAGACTCTGTTTGCACATAATTGTACTCATATAAATCAGTTGCTACCATTGTTTTTGCAGCAAGTACCATTAATGGCATTGTAGCAAAGTCCTCATGATATCTACCCTCTGGAAATTCTAACATTAAATCCTTTTTTATTGCATAATTCCATAAACATGATATAAGATTGTCTTTTCCAAATAACTTATTAAATCCATCTTCACCAGTAGTAGTATCAAATGTAATCGTTTCTTCTCTTCTTATTTCAATTTCATCTTCATTTACAAAAATCGGATTCCATTTTATTAGATCAATATCTTGGTTTACATATTTCTCAATATCCTGTAGCATTGTTTCACTTACATAATCATCGCTATCAACAAATATGATATATTCCCCTAAAGCATTATTTACACCAATATTTCTAGCATGTGAAACTCCACCATTTTCAGTATGTATGTACTTAACTTCCTTAGTTTGAATCTCAATACTATAATTAGTATAAATCACATCTTTGATTTTATCTTGAGAACCATCATCTACAATAATTATTTCAAATTTTATATTAGTCTTTTCTTTCTGATTTAAGATTGAGTCAACTGCTCTTTTTATTGTTTTCTCAGCATTATAAGCTGGTATAATAAAACTTATCATCTTTTATCCTTCTATTATTTTTTCTAGCTTTCTAGATATTTCATCATTATATTCTTGTGCATCAAATTCATGAGTTGTAAAACCATTTTCTAAATATTGTTTCATTCCTTCATATACACCTTCTTCTGTTCGAGGTGTAACTATTCCATATTTTCCTTCTATATCTTTTTTACTATCTGATACATCTGTTGTAACTATTGGCTTTCCTAATATTTTGGCTTCTACAAATACCACTGGATATCCTTCAAAATCTGATGACATCAATAAGCAATCACTATTTTTCAAATATGGATATGGATTCTTCTTAGCTCCTAGAAATTCTATGTTTTTAATATTTCTAGCCATATTATGATACTCTTTGGTTGCCACACCTTTTCCCACAAATACCACTCTAAATTTATATCCTTCTTTGTTTAATCTTTTAGCTGCATTTATTATCCTGCTTAGCTTTTTCTGTTTTTCATCATGTCTTCCAATATTAATAAATGTTGTAATATCCTTTTTATTAAAGTCATCTACCTTTTCATCTGCCTGTTTTAAAATTTTCTTGTAATCAATAAAATTATTACATACTATCGCATTTTTACTGCACTCTGGAAATTGTGCAACAAATACTTTCTTGTCCATATCTGACACAAATACAATATTTTTGTAATTATAAATATCCAACTTTTTAAAAAATTCTCTATATTTCTGAATATCATTATCATAAAAATTCATGTAATTATTATGTACCCATATAGCTCTATTTTTACTTGCTACTTGTGACATAAATGATGCAGGATAACTGTATGTAGCATAACAAGCAGAAAAATCAAATTTATTTTTATATGTAATTCTAAATTTGATTTGTTTACATAAATTAATACATTTTCTAATTAAAGCAATCTTATTATTACTTGGTGTATATGTTATTATCTTTATATTCTCAGGCAATTCTGATAAAAATATTCCTTGCTTTTTTTCAAGTGCAAGTGTTATCTCATATTTATGGCACAATTCTTTTAAAAGAGTTATTAACGCTGTTTCTATTCCACCAACATCAAGTGAATATGCTGCAAATAATAATTTTTTCATATAATTCCTTTCTATAAAGATATAATCTCTACATTATATCCCATAAATAAGCCTGATTCTATAACTCCAGTTATATTCTTTATTTTAGCTTCTAGCTTATTATCTATTTTCTCAAATCTTACATCTAATATTGCATTTTGATTTTCTGTCATTCCTCTAAAAATAGTTTCTGTTGCTCCAAGTTCTTCTAACTTTCTTGAAACATATTCAAGTGCTTGTGGAAATACTTCAACTGGAACTGGATGTTTTTCACCAAGTTCTTTCACAAATTTAGTTTGATCAATCAAAATATAATTAATAGGTGAATTTAATATGTTTAATTTTTCTTTAAACATTGCAGCTCCCATACCCTTTATCATATTATTGTCTGGATCAACTTCATCAGCTCCATCAAAAGCCCAGTCTATCTTGTTTTCTACAAGATTTCCTATCTGTATTTTATATTGCTTACATACATTTTCAATTTCTTTTGAAGTTGGAATTGCAATTATATGCAAATGTTCCTTTTCTACTTTTTTGCCTATTTCTATAGCAGTTAAATATGATGTTGAGCCTGAGCCAAATCCTATAGTTTGTCCATCCTTAACTCTCTCTGCTATCTTTTTTCCTAATTTAATTTTTTCCTCTTTTCTAGAAATTTTGTCTATATCCATAATCTTCGTATTTCTCCTCTCTGTTATGTAAAGTTCATACTAGATACATTTAGTCTTTGTATATTTTATCTTTTATATAACTATTTGTAAATACTTATATGTGCTAAAAATATTGATTTTTTTAATTTTTTTGTATAAAATAGTTATATATCTAAAGTAATTTTATATTTAAGTGCGACTTACAATTTGGATAAAAACGGAAAACTTTTTCACTCTTTATCGTCAACGTATTTACACTATTTTTGCTATTCTTAGGTATATTAAAATAAAAGAAAAAGAGGTATTAAGATATGACACTTTCAAATGCAGTAAAACAAAGAATAACTGATCTAGCTTCACAAAACAACGTAACTATTCATAAACTGGCTTTAGACTCTGGAATTCCATATTCAACGGTAAGTAGTTTCTTGAATGGTAAATGTACTAGCATTACTCTTACTACCCTTCTTCATATATGTGAAGGCAGTGGTATTGAATTAAAAGATTTCTTTAATGATGATGTATTTACAAATGTTTCTTTTGACAGTAATTCATCAAAAAATGAAACAAAGAAATAATACCTAGTATTTTTAAATTTAAGGAGAACTTGCTGGTTTAATAGTTTTGGAGGAACGAATAAGAGCAATACACTATAAAATGTATTGCTCTTATATTTTTATTAAAAATGCTTACCCTTGCCTTTTTTATTCTTTATGTCTTTTAAAAATTCTTCTGCATCTTCTTTCTTCTTTTCTTCTTTTTCATATATTTTGAAATCATAAGGATCTTCTTCTTTATCATAACCTTTTTTAGTTTCAAATAATTCATCTAGTTTGCTTGTATATTTGTTTGTAGTTCCTGTCTTTTTATTCTCTTGAGTTTCTTCTTCTATTATGTTCTTCGATTCTTCTTTTTGGTAATCTTCGGCTTTAAATCCTTTTGCTTTATAATCCTCTTTCTCAGACTCTTCTGTTTTAACTTTTTCAGTTTTCGATTTCTCTGTGTTTGCATTTAATATGTTGTCATCTAGCTTATCTTCTATTTTTCCGAATCTATTTTTTAATTCTTCTTCATTGTCGTCATCATCGGCAGTATCATAATCTTCAATCTTATTCTTTTTATGGTTTACAATAATTAGAATTATAAGTACTATAACTAATATTGTAATCACACCAATAGCAGTAGCTATTATTTTAGATTTATTGTCTTTTGTTGTAGGTTCAACTCTTATAGCATCAGTACTTGCAGGAATCTCTTCTGCTTTATTTACAATTATCTTATACATTGTTTGCACAGTATCATCTGTTGGAGATGTTAATGTTATTAATACAGTATTAGTTCCAACTGTTAAATTATCATTTCCTGTTATAACTACTGATATTTCTGTATTTTCAACTTCTGCATTAATATCTAAATCAGATATATTAGATTCAACATCACAAGTATATTCAAGCACCTCTGGGTCAAAATCTTTATCAAGACTAGCTTTTATAAACTTACCTTCTTCATCTACTTTATTTATAGTAAGTGATTTTAGCCTTAAGTCTGATTGTTTTAACTCAACTGGTTTAGTCACTTTTATTTTATAAATTCTAGTATTTCCATTTTCAGCAGTACATTTTATCTCAATATTGTTGTCACCTTCATTTATTGCAATATCTCCTGCCCCTGATACAGTAGCCTTACTATCTTCTGCTTTTGCTGTAACTTTTAAGCTAGTTAATGTTTTATAATCAAATTTATCATCAAAAGTTACACTGTATTCTTGTCTATCTCTATTAAATTGAGGTGTTAATGTTCCTTTATCAATTTTTAATGAACTTAAATGTTCGTTACTGCTTTTCGTTTTCTCTTTATTATTATTTGTAGTATTATTTTTATTATTATTTGTTTCATTTGGTACAGTCTCATTTTTTCCTGGAATTGGAGTAGGAGTTGGTGCAGGATCTGGGGCTGGCTCTGGCTCTGGATCTGGAGTAGGTGTTGGCGTTGGATCTGGTTTTGGCTCAGTTACAGTAACTGTTCTAGATGAAAATGATGTTATTGTCGAACCATCACTATGTTCAGTTACAGAACCCGAAAGCTCAACCTTTAAAGTTCCAGCACTTGTTGGTGTATATGTTCCAGTAAAGCTTATTGATTTATTAGATTCATAATTATCCAATTCACTGCTCTCTGCTATAACTGTTCCATTTACTTTTAATACTAAATGCCATTGCACGCCTGTTCCTGTAACACTAATTACAAGTGGTTTATTGGTTTCTATCGAAGATGCACATGATATTGATGCACTAGCCGCATACGACTTTGGGTTTGAAACGATTATACTTGTAAAAACAAGTACAATCATTATAATTATTTTTAAAGTTTTGTCTAATTTTCTCATAAATTTTTCTCCTTTATTGAATAGTAATCATCGAAACTTCTTTTACATGTTTCTTTAATACAAATGAATCACCTGTATTAATATTTCCATCATTATTTATATCTGATGCACTTTTGTAGGCACCATCTAACTTACGCAATTCCTGTATAACTAATTTCATTAAATAAGTATCACCTGTATTGATATAACCATCTCCATTTAAATCACCTAGTTTTACAATTTTGTATTCCTTCTTATTCATTGTTACACTATATCCAGTTCCAACAATTCCGCCTTCAATATTTTCATTATTTAAATTTGTAATTTTTATGTCATTTCCATAATCAGTTCTCAGTGTTTCTACTGATACATTTGCCTCTGCATATATATATTTCTTATCTTCATCTTTCTTAGTTTTTGATAAAGGAACTTCTTCATTTTTTCCTGATGGTACATTTCCATTGTTATCTCTTAAATATGCTCTTGCAACATATCCAACAACACCATCTGGTGTTACAACTTTATCCCAGTAATATCCACTTATTTCCTTAGTTGCAATTCCTATTCTTGTAACTTTCAATCCATCATCTAATAAACGTATTGGACTTCTTACTCCTTCTTCTCTATGAATAAATAATCCACCACCAGCTCTTACTGTATATACTTCATCTGATGAATCAATTGTTTTGATATATTCTCTTGACACAAAGCCTTGTCTTCCATCAGATAATCTCACTCTGTCCCATACCTTTCCATCAATATTATATCTTCCAGTGTTATCAATTCTTGTTATCTGCTGTCCATAAGTTAATGTTGTAATTATAGTCTGTGACATTCCTGGTCCAACTCTTAAGTTTATGCCATCAGATATTACAAGCATTTTTTCATCACAATTCGTTATATCATTTATTTGCTCTAAATAAGAATTATTAAATAAGATATATCCAATCTTGCCGTCCTCAAGTACTACTTTGTGCCATCCATCTCCATATCTTTCTACTGATAAGATAATTGAATCACTATTTGGAACAGTAGCAATTAATTTGGAATATCTATCTCTTTCGGCTCTTACATTTACATCAGAATGTCCTTGTTTTACTCTAATATTTACAGGTCCTTTGTCTACTGCCATATTCCCTGGAGATACACATGGAGTACTTGGCATTCCAGTAAATACTGGAATTACAAATGTTAATTTTTGATTTAATATTCCTGTATCTTTTATTTTACTATACATAATATATGCTTCTGCTTTAGGAGCTTCAATATTTTGCATATATTGATGATATAATCCACCATAAGTTTCAACATCAAACTTATTCAAATACAATGTATCTTGTTTTGCATTTATGTAATCTGACAATAAAATTTTTATGCTATCTTTTATACATTTTTCTATTGAATCCCAACCGTGATCTTTTGCATATTTTAGTGCATTTGCAATAATTTCACTATTAGAATTTCCACCAGCATTTATATTAAACAAGTTATAATAGTATTTTTCACCTGAACTCATCCTCCATGTTGAACCACCATCTTTTCCCTGTTCTTGTAACAATCTTGCTATTATATAAAATGGGTTGGCATTTCCCTCTCTTGAAGCTCTATTTATTGCACAAGCATTTTCCCATCCTTGTCCATCTTTATCTAAAAAACTTCCTTTTATAGCATTATATACATCTTGGTCAGATGATTCTTTCCATCCTATTTGTAAGAATTGAAATATAGCCGAACTATCATCTTCTAGCCAATTTCGTGGATCCATATAATATTTTATAGCATCTTCTGAAGCATGAGACCATGTTCCATTATCGTATTTCTTTCCTCCACAAGTGGCACAAATCCATGCACCAGTTCTATTCTGGATTAGTGACAATGGGCTATTTCCTGAAATTCCTGATTCTCCAATAATCGTCTGGTTCCAATCAAGTCCAGTTTCCATAATTATAAAATCCCAATTTGGATGACTTTTCTTTAGTGCATCAAGCTTTTCTTTATACCCAGGATATAAAGACGTATTCAAGTTATTTCCATTATATTCATATCTATTAGATGTTGCTATTACTTCATGATTTAAAAGTAGCATAATTATAATACTAAAAATTATTGACATTATTAGTGTTAAAGCTATTAATCTTCTATGAATTGCCATAACTCTTTTCAATATTTTTTCCTCCGTTTTTTGTTATATATTTACCCATTTGTATTTTAACATTATGATATTTCTTAGTCAAGGTCTAATACTTGGAAATAATAAAATAAAATGTCCCATATCACTAAACTTTGTCGTCTAGTAATCAGGACATTTAATAGTAAGGCTATACGCCATTCCAATTGTAGTGTAAACATTTATTTACATTACATATTTTTTAATTCACTTATACATTTTTCACAAACGTTCTTTCCTTTGTATTCTACAACGTTTCTAGAACTTCCACAAAATGTGCAATCTGGTTCATATTTTCTTAAAACTATAGATGAGCCTTCTACGTGAATTTCTAATGGATCATTTTCAGCTATCTCCAATTTGTTTCTAATCTCCATTGGGATTACTATTCTTCCTAACCCATCAATTTTTCTTAAAATACCAGTAGCCTTCATACTAGCCTCCTCCTTAATTAATTATTTTTTTATTTCTTCGTTCGATTTATATTATAGCATATATTACCTGCCAAATCAAGGAAAAATGCAAAATTTGTCGAAAATTTTTTTATTTTTTTGTCGAATTGTGTCGAAAATGGTCATTTCATGCTACTTACAGGCTACAAACTTTTTTACATTTTTTTCATAATGTAAATTAAATTTTACAATTTTAAATCATTTTTTTGTTTTTTATTCTTAAAAATTCCAATTTCATTGCCATATTCAAGCATTATGTTACCCGATATTTTTCTAAGTTCTGGGTCAATTTTATATTTAATTAAATTATTCCATAATTTAATTGCACCTTCATAAGCTGGAATCATTCCATTTATAAAATCAATATCTACATCTGGCACCTTTTTGCTATTTCTCATCTCAGTTATCATCTCATTAGTAATCATATACTGAGCCACATTATGATGTTCAACATCTTTATTATCATTAATGTATTGGTTATTCCTCATTATTGATTGTAGTTTTATAATTTCATTACGCCTATTTTCAGCGATATTCATTGCATGTTCTATCATATCTTCATTTCTAGAATTTCTAATCAAACTATCACACATATATATTATAGCAGTATGATGAGGAATAATACATTTTATAAAGTTAACTGTAATACTTCTTGTAACTGTCTGAGATAGCATTTTTCTTGACATTTCACATACAATCTCATCATATCTTATTAAAAATTTCTTTTCATTTATATCCATATATAAATCTCCTCAATATATTATATTAGAAATTTATATTTTTTGATAATATTCATCAGCATAAAAAAAGACATTTGCTCAGTATATACATACACCGAGACAATGCCTTCCTCTGCTATCCCTTCTTTCTATATTAGGTTACAGTTTTAGTATTATAAATATGCTATCGACTTTCTTATATCCAAATCTTCGAACATATTAAAAGCATAAGGAAACACCACCATGTGAGGCATCGGATTTCTGGGATCAATAATTTCAACCCCATTATAAATTGGTCCATACTTACTGTTCTTTAAGTTTTGCTTTTCACGCCATCCAAGATACGTAGGCAAGTGTTCATGCATAAATGTACCATACTTAGTCCGTTCAGCTCTTTCATTAAAGTTCACATTGAACGGTAATATTGCGGTCTTGGCATCATACGCCCACAGATGATAAATGTCCATTCTATCTAAGCATCTATTTTCCTCTGGGTATAATTCCAAAGCAAACTTCTTCCCATCAAACAAAGTGTCAATTATCCAAATTCGTTCTTCCCATGTCAGTTTTGAATTTAAGTCGCCTTTTATACCATTCTTAAAAACAGCACAATACGTTACTGCATTTTCTTTACCATAGTCAACCCTAAGCATAACGCAGAACTTATCTTTCTTATGTCTTGCCTCATATGCTTCTTCAATAGGTTGCGTTCCGAAAAAGTTTCCCTCCTTCAGCTTATCAAACTCTTTGCTCCGTTTCCATACACTTTTCTTAAGTACACTCATTATAATACTTGTATGATATATTTAATAACTTAAATAGACCATACACTCCTTTCTTCATTTAT
>ENA-OROM01000510-OROM01000510.1-human-gut-metagenome-genome-assembly--contig:-NODE-510-length-48538-cov-9.103150_pt1 | contig 48538 bp, 42 predicted proteins | sample MGYA00242129_ERZ509050 | MGnify/ENA primary metagenome ERZ509050 (study PRJEB26280, sample SAMEA2338701) | human gut metagenome | biome: human gut; feature: human-associated habitat; material: faeces...
TATCAGACAAATCTCCATCATGTAATGTAATTGCGTGCTTCGCAATCAGATGATCAATTCTTGCAGTATTGGAAATAGATGCGCGACGAGTAATACCATGTACTTCATATCCCTTCTCTAACAGAAACTCTGCTAAATAAGATCCATCCTGTCCTGTAATTCCTGTAATTAACGCTTTTTTCATATTTTTGTTTCCTCTCTATAGCAATCACATGCCTATCTACTTAAATTAGTCTATCATATTTTTTTCTCTTATTCAATGTCTGTCATTCCTATTTTCTTGCATTATCAGCATTTTCCACGAACCACTGATAGGCCAGTTTCACTCCATCCTGCAGTTCTATCTTGTGGTGCCATCCCAATTTATGCAATTTTGTAACATCCGTCAATTTGCGAGGTGTTCCATCCGGCATTTCACTATTCCACACTATTTCTCCCTGATAGCCAACTGTACTTTTCACCAATTCTGCTAATTCTTTAATAGTAATTTCCTTGCCTGTTCCAATATTTACATGTTGCTCACCACTATAATTTTCTAATAAAAACACACATGCATCCGCCATGTCATCAGAATACAAAAACTCACGAAGCGGTGCTCCTGATCCCCATAATTCTACTGTCGGTTTGTCCTGCTCTTTTGCTTCATGGAATTTACGAATCATCGCTGGCATTACATGCGAACCATGTAAATCATAGTTATCATAAGGTCCGTATAAATTTGTAGGCATACAGCTAATAAAATCATCCCCATATTGCCTCTTAAAAAATTTGCACATTTCCAAGCCTGAAATTTTTGCAATGGCATATGCTTCGTTCGTTTCTTCTAGCGGTCCCGATAAAAGTGCATCTTCTACAATAGGCTGTTCCGCCATTTTGGGATATATGCATGTACTACCCAAAAAAAGTAGTTTTTTTACTTTAAAGTCATGACAACACTTTATTATATTGCACTGAATCTGCATATTTTCATAAGCGAATTCAGCTGGTGTCGTATTATTTGCATTAATTCCTCCAACTTTTGCCGCTGCCAACACTACTATATCTGGTTTTTCTTGCTCAAAATATTCTCTAACAGCCTGCTGATTGGTCAAATCCAACTCTGCATGTGTTTTCCCAATTATATTATTATATCCTTTAGATTTCAAATTTCTAACAATAGCACTTCCTACTAATCCACGATGCCCTGCAACATAAATCTTATCTTGTTTATCCATTTTATTTACCTTCCTTTCTATTTCAATTCTTTTTTGGCAAAATTTAATGCAGATGCCACCACTGCATCCATATCATAATATTTGTATTCGCCTAATCTTCCTTCCAGATAGCGAGTCCTAAAAGTTCAGTACTAAACTTTTTAGACTCGAATAGTTTTGAGGTAATTATCTCAATTTTTCAAAGGACAGAAAAGGTACCGGATATGGAGCGTTTACTTTCCTTCTGACAGCAGTTGGAGGAATAAGACTATGAGTAAATATATACCTGGTAATCAGAAACACTTAACTCTGGATGATCGTATCTACATCCAGAATGAGCTTTCCAAAGGTACTCTTTTAAGGATATCGCACGTTTCCTTTGTAAGGATCCCACTACCATCTCCAAAGAGGTGAAAGTGCACCGTCTGTCCGACTGGTATCACAAAGCGCCAAAAACTTTTGTGTCCACCGTTACCATTGCAAAAAGACAAACGCCTGTGGAAAAATCCTTCTTTGTGGTATCAAGTGTACTTCCTGCCCTACCTGCAACCAGACCTGCCCCGACTTTGAAAAGGAACGCTGCAACAGGCTCGATAAGGCTCCCTATGTCTGCAACGGTTGTGATATACAGATTTCCCCCTGTACCATTGCACATAAGTTCACTTACAATGCCAGATTTCAAGTCAGCGTTATCATTTTTATTACTGAGTACTTAAAACGTAATTCGAAATAGCAAACGCAAGATGACGTCCATCTTCTGTATCTGTCGCAACACTACTATATACTAATTTAATTTTCCCCATCTCTTTATTCCATTTTATAGACGTGTGTAACGGGACTCCATTTAATAAGGGAATCTGTTGAATAAATTTTCCAGCCTCATCGTAAATATCTACTACTTGGTTGCTCTCACTTTCACCATATGGGAAAATATCAAATTCTATTATGCATTCTTTTACTTCTTCATTAACAATAGGTTCTATTTCTGATTCTTTTTGACTCCACCTCCATATTCTTCCATCTTCATTTTTTTCCTCCTCATAAAATCCATTCTGAAACAATAAACTATTTTCAATTTTTGCAAGTCCTGCAATCGCACTTGAATCTGCTTTATTATAGTATAAGCAGATGTCGGATTTTTCCTCACTTTGAGGTATTGATGAATAATATCCATCTGTATTCCAATCCGAGTTTAACTCTACATCCTTCAGAAAATACGTTATCATTTGTCTATGTTTAGCTGGCACATTCACCAATTCTATTGTCTGCTGGCTATGACCATACTCCTCATATAATTTATAGTACTCTTGCAAAGGTGTGTCAGAACCAGCATATTCCTTCATAGTACCCGCTAGCAACTTTGTGTAATTTATACCTTGATATCCGTTAAACACCACAAATATAGCAATAATACATATTAATGCTTTCGGATGTTTTTTTAAACATCTTACAATAAATAGTGATACAAACGGTAATAATACAACTGCATAATATTGTACCAGTTTATAAACGCTCCATGTATTTGTGCGGCCATCTACAAAAGGATTTTTTGTAAAGAAGACAAAATATATCAAAACTAACAAATATGGTATGGTACATACTGCATAGAAATATTTCACCTTTTTATCACTCTTTGAATATCCTTTACAAACCATCCACATTATTACAAGTGTAATTACTTCTGCAACTAATGCATATGGTCCTATCTGTCCTTCATGTAAATTGTACTCAGGTGGTATAACGGAAAATACCTGTGCCATGTATGTTATCACGTCTTTATTTTGATTCCAGCCAACAATTGCCCCCATTTGAGAAAATACTGCACTAATCATACCTGGCACATACGTTATAATCAAACATATTGCAATAATTCCTGTAATACATATTTTCTTCACAGTACTAATACAATCTTTTTTCATTGTAACTATTTTGCTAATAAAGAAGCCTATTACAACTATAACAAAAAACGGAAGCATTTCATTGTATGTTAATGCGAATATTGCAGTAACGATTGCAGCTTGTACCATCTCTATGCTGATGCCTCGACTCCAATTTTCCGCACTAAACATCTCAGAAAGTGCCGCAAGGAAAAATGCACTTCCTAAAATTTGAGGAAGAAATCCATACATGGCGCACCTCTGAATAATCGGCATATTAAAACAAAAAATAATAATTGAATACAGTTCTGTGTTTTTATCAGAATTATTGATATTCGATACAAACATCCACGCCGACATTCCACACAACATTATACTTAAGCCGCATACCGGTAAAAATAATTCCAAAGAAAATTCTACGCCAAATACACTGGTCACAAAAGCCAAAAGCATTTGTGCTCCAATTCTAAAATGATAAGTTTGGTATACAAACATCTGCGACAACCATGGGTGATGAATCGCTTGCTGAATGTCAATTTGTACATTATAGCCATGTTCCATAAGGTAATCGCTTGTAGAAATGTATGTATATCCATCACAATATGGAAATTGAGCATTCCACAGTACATACATGGTCAAAGGAAGTAACCCCGCAAAATAACTTATGATAATGCAGCAAATATCTTTTTTTGTTATATTTTTCAGATAATCAATTAATACATCTTTTTTCCATACAATAATAGCAATTGCTATAAGTATTAAAATCGCAAGCAAAATTCTTGCCCAAATATTCATTCCCTGTGAAAGACAATTACTCACCCAAAACACTAATAATATAATAATTGCATTTCCTAAAATAAAAGCCTTAGGAATCCAGTTATTCTTTTTTTCTTTTGATAATAACGTAACCGGTAAACCTATTATAAATCCCATCAATACTATTATAGTATAATATGCAATCTGCATTTTTCTTCCTCCTACATCCCAATTTAAAATCTTAAATACAAAAAAGGGCTGAAATTTGAAGCACTTATGCTTATAACGCTCAATATCAGCATAGCAAACACAACAATATCGCTCCAAAGTTTATTTTTCAATATTCGATCTGCCCCTATTGCGCACCAAGCAGTCGCAAGCAAAATGCAAACCGTCTCGCGCAAATCCATATATCCAATCCAATTATATGTTTCACTCTCTTTGAAAGTAAACAAATTTGCTATAATTTTTAGATTATCAATTATGTTTACGCTTCGAAACATCAGCCACCCTATGCCAACAATTAAAAGCGTATATATTCTTTGAATGAAAACTGGCAGGCGCTTAAGAATTTTATCTAATCCAACTCTCTCCAATAGCATGAATACCCCGTGCCATAATCCCCAAACGACAAAGTTCCATGAAGCTCCATGCCATAATCCTGTTGCCAGAAATACTACCATCAAATTTCTGTATGTTGCTAAAGTTCCTTTCCGATTTCCTCCCAAGGGGATATACAGGTAATCACGAAACCAGTTAGATAACGAAATATGCCATCTTCTCCAAAATTCTTTTATACTCCTTGCTTTATATGGATTATCAAAGTTTTCGCAAAAAATGATATCCTAACATATTTCCTATTCCTATTGCCATATCAGAGTATCCAGAGAAATCAAAATACAGCTGTAAACTATAAATTATCATTCCCAACCATGACACAATAGATCCGCTTGAAACAAATACCCTCGTTACCGCTTCTCCCAATACATCAGCAATTAAAACCTTCTTACTCAGGCCATAGACAAATCGCTTTAATCCTGTATATATTTCCTCGGTATCTATAGTTTTATTTGCTACAACTGTACCACTTATTTCCGTGTATCGGACAATTGGACCTGAAATAATATACGGAAACATTACCATATATAAAAGAAATCCACCAAAATTCTTACATGCTTTTACTTTATCTTTGTAAATATCTGCAATGTAGGATACACCTCTAAATGTAAAAAAAGATAATCCCATTGGCATGATAAAATTTTGAGTAAATTCTGTACTTTTAGTAACCACACTTATCTTTACCGGTAGTAGCGACGCAATATTCATCAATATAAAATTTGCATATTTATACCATAACAAAAAGCTTAAGTCGCACACTACTGCAAATATTAATATTGCTTTTTTCCTATCATTTTCTATCAATAATCCAAAGCTGTAATTTATTATAGTGAATAATAACAAAACTATTAAAAATTTGAAGCCACTCCATGTATAAAAAACAAGTGAGGAGAGCAATAACCAAGCATTTCTTAATTTTTTCGGTAAAAATAAATATCCTATGTACATAATTGGAAAAAATATAAATAGGAAAAGTGGTGTTGAAAAACTCACTGGCTTGTCCCCCTTATGATTAATAATTTGTTCCAATATTGTGCTAGTTTTCTAGTATCATCACCCGCCCCTTGCTCTTTAGATGATAGGATTTCTTTTGAAGTAATCACTTGTAAATAATTTCCCTCCCCTTCTAGAATTAGCTTTTTCGGAATAACTATGTTATTCAATAATTCTATACTGTCTTTTTCACTATCCCACAAAAGATTATTATTAAACATAATTTTTGTTTTCTCGCAAAAACTATTTGCAGAAAAATCCAGCCTTAGGTCACTATCTTTTTGCAAGTACAATTCTATTTTGGTATTAGCCGTGGACCATCTACATGCTTCTTCCGCATCGTAAAATCCCGTTTTAATATATGAGTCGGCATTGCCTCCCTGACAAAAATCAATAATAAATGCATCATTATCAAATATTATGGGCTCTATGGATTCTTGTCTTGTTTTTATTATATCTTTATTGTCTATAATATATTGTACAAACTGCATATGTGAATCTGGTACATAGGAATTATTATTTTCAATTACAATAATATCTGCATTAGAGATTTCATCTAAAAGATTGTTTTCTGTCTGCATAGCTATTGCTTCTACCTGTGTACGATCACCCGAATATATACTTTTTGAAACAAAGTATTGGTATCTTATATAATTATCAAAAATCATTTCTCCATCTTTATTTATCAACTCTGTAACCATTTCGTTTGAGAAGGATGTCCCCATTTCCAAAACAGTTCTTTTATCTGAATTTTGCTCAATACTAATGATTCCTTTATAGTATAAAGCCTCTTTCTTCCCATTCCATATATTAGAAAGAAGATATAAGTCCTGTTCGGTTTCAAACGGTTGATTCGAAGATATAACTTCAAAATCTGTTACGGTATCTCCTAATGCCTTCAAAAGTTCTTGTGCCCCCAATGAGGCCGCATAATAGTTCCAATGTGTACCCGTCTTGCAAAAATAGGGATAAACTCCTTCTGTTTCTTTCAAACTTTTTGTCATATCTATCGTTTTTATATCTGTTTGACTCAGTTTATATGCTAGATAATCATATGCATTAACAAGATCCTGTCTTTGAGTTACTAATGCTTGATATCTTTCTGGCAAAAATTCAGGGTATATTTCTGTTTTACTAGGTGTGATAATATATACCAATTCTTTCTTCTGCCCATTCAATATTTGTTGGCATTCTAGCAAATTATCAACATATATATCTATTTGTTCTTTCACGTTATCTGATGCATCAGTAAATGCATTTTGGATATATTCATCTGAAAAAAGCCAACCGTCTTTTCCTACAACAATAGAGCCATTGATTATTGATCTTAACTGATATAAGAACTGATTATTAATCTTTACCATAAGTGCTCTAAACGGAAAATTATTATGATAATTTGTGGTGTACTGGCTTTGCCACTCTCCTTCATATAATGCATTTAAATTAAAGGAATTTTCCTCCGTTTTTTCTGTCACACCATATAATTCAACTCCACTATCCAAATGTAGTATGCTAAATAACAATCCTAGGAAAAAGAACCCGAAACTAATTCCTATAAATATCCTTTTTCTGTATTTTTCTATCTTACTCACGCATGCTTCTCCTTCTTTAATGCGATAGTTTCATTATTCAAATTTGGGCACTATATTTGTATTATCTCTAATTTGAAACGAATATTGACATTCTTTTTCCAACAGCATGCCGTTATCATCATACCAGCCCCAAAATCCCTTTTCATCTTCTATAAAAAGCGTTATCTCTGTTCCAGGAAAATATTTTCCCATCCATTTATTGTCTGTATCATATATTTTTTCTCCATTGATAGTTATGTTGTGCTTTCCAACTTCCGTTATATTCAATTCTAGCGCATATTCTCCTACATATTCTGGGTCAATCACTTTTCTTATGGGATAAGTGATTGACCCATTTTTTCTCTTATCAGTCCCATTTATTTTTTCACGATATGCGCTATTATAAATATCATCAAAATACAGACTTCTTATAAAATAAAATCCCTTCTTACAATGGCTGTCAAGCTTTCCAACTGATTCTAATTTTCTCTTTAAGATATCCTTTTATTCAATTGGAATAAGATACTTTATCTCATGCCTATATATTGTCTTTTACATCTTTTGTTCTTTCTTATAATCACTTTTCCAAATTTGAATATATATCTAATATCCTTTTTGCAGAGTCTTCCCATGAAAATAGTTTTAAGCGCGTTTTTTCCTTTTTTACTATTTCATTATAGGAATCCTTGTTTTCAAATTTCTCCATATATTTTGCTATTTCTAGTGTATCACCCGGTTCACATAAGGCTGCAGCATCTCCTGTAATTTCCGGAATACTTGTTACATTGCTGGCAATTACCGGTTTTTCGAAATTCATAGCCTCTAAGACAGGAAGTCCAAATCCTTCATACCATGTGGGATATACAAAAGCATGGCAATAGCGATACAAATTAGCAAGTTCCTCGTCTGAAACATAGCCTGTAACCACTACATCTTTTGACAAGTCAAGATCATTAATCTTTTGCTTAAAATTTTCCTCCATCCAACCATATCCACCGGCAATACATAATTTTTTAAATTTACTTCCGCTTTTTTCCCTATACAACTTATACGCTTTAAGCAAGGTAGTATAATTCTTACGTGGCTCAATTGTACCTACAGAGAAGAAATACTCATTCGGTGTTAAATTAAATTTTTCAATGATGCTTACATTATCTTTTTCATTCAATAAAGTATTTCTATTGCCACAATATACGACCTCAATTTTACTTTCATCAACAAAAGGGAAAAAATGTAATATTCTTTCTTTTGTATAATTTGAAATTGCAATAATTTTGTCTGCAAACAAAACAGAATCTAGTGTTCCTTTATAGCAAAAAAGCCTATTTGCTTCTGTTGTGTATTCTGGATGATCCATAAAGCAAACATCATATATTGTGACTACCTTCTTTGCTGAAACATCCCTTGGAAAGCGGAAATTATTAGAGTGGATAATATCTAATTGTCTCATTGTATTATCTTCATCATTGAATTGTTTTATGACTTTTTCTTCAAAATTGCTTTGTAGTATATGTGTAGCTCTGTCGACTGTTTGTGGTCTATAATTATAAAACCACGGAAATAGAATGTATTGATTCCTTTTATCAATTTTAGCCAGTGATTGCGCCAGTTGATCCGCCCAAAACCCTGTCCCAGATTTACTTTCGCATGTTTGGCTTATATCAAATCCTATCTTCATATGTATATCTCCACCCACCTTTTATTTTTGGAAATACCACGTTTTAATATTTTTTAAAACGTCCCATGGTATATAATGATAATGTTTAATAAATTCTTTCGCCGATACTTTTGCTAACATTCTGGCAAATTCAGGATTTGTTCTACCATCCTTTTCTCTTGGTATTCCCATTTCATCAACAATAACATGCGCTAAATTATATATCCATTTTTTTGATGCCTTACCCAGATTTTTTTCCTGCATTGTCAACATCTCTTCATGAACTTTTCTTCTCGCACCAAGCGTCTTATTATCATCATATAATCGAGAACCTGCAAGAAGTTCATTTAATCTATAAAAAGTTTCCCCTTTTCCAAGTCTTAACCAATAATCATAGTCCATGCAATATTGTAATTTATCATCTAAATATCCATATTTATCTACAAGATTTTTTCTAAAAAACAGTGACGGTTGACAAATAAAACATATATCTTTTAACCGTTCATAGTCAAAATCTTCCGTATAATACTCTTCTATAAAGCTATCATCTTCCTTAATATGGTTTGCATTTCCATAAACCACATTTATTTCTGGATGATTTTCAAATACTTTCATAACTTTTTTTATAGCATCTGGATAATATATATCATCCGAGTTTAACCACCCTATAATTTCTCCATGTGCTTCTCTAATACCTTTATTGACAGCATCTGTTTGCCCTTTATCCCTTTCGCTTCTCCATATAATTTTGTCACCATAAGACTTTAGAATATCTATCGTTTCATCTGTACTTCCGCCATCCATAATTATATATTCTAAATCATCCACATTTTGCGATAAAACACTATCAATAGTTCTCTTAATATATTTTCCCTGATTGTAAGACGGCGTAACAACTGTAGCTTTCATATCTTTTCCCTTTCCTCTTCGCGATTCATTAGAGTAATTCCTGTTTTAAATCGATCATCAGATCATTCTCTTTAAGATTAATCTCATTAACCATTATTCCCAATTGTCTAACATCTCCACTCCCTAATGTATTTTTAGGTGACCATGTTTTGCTGAGAATGATTTTCAATTCTGATATTTTTTCAGTGAGTCTTTCATCTATTTCAATTGTTTCCCCTGGTTTCAGTACAAATGTTTTTGGCACATTATTATATTTTAATGTTACCTTTTCCTTAAAATCTACAAATTCAGGTAATGTCAATTTAATACTAAGACTTGCGTTTTCTCTATCCTTTAATTTGAGCAATACCTCCGCTCCTGACCAGCCATCTGGATATATTCCTGTTAATTCTTCTTGAAAAACAAGTTGATCCTTATTTTGAATAACATCTTCAAATACTTTTAAATACTCATTAACCATTTTATCTGTATCATATTCTTTTAATTTTTCAGCATATTCCTTTCTTACCTCATCTGTCACTTCATTTTTTGCTAAGAATTCTATACCTCTTAAAATTTCATCCGGTTTTTTAGGATCAAAATAACAGATCGCCGAACATCCTATTTCAGGAAGACTGGTTAAATTACTACATGCTATTAATTTATTCAAATGCATTGCTTCAACTATGGGAATTCCAAATCCTTCAAATAAACTAGGATATATCAATCCCTTTGCATTCTTCAGAATACTATAAAGTTCTTCATTTGTAACATAGCCCGTAATAACTGTCCTGCCGCTAATCTTCATTGCTTTGAGCAAACTATCATAATACTCTGATTGCGTAAGCGGATTTCCTGTCAAAACAAGCTTCATTTCTTTATTTTCAGTTGCATACATAGCAAATGCGTTTAAAAGTAGTTTATGGTTCTTATGCTCCCAGAAATTTGCTGGATATACGATGTATTGATTATTTTTTATATTCAAACGTTCTAATACTCTGTCATCCGCTCTTTCAAATCTATTTTGAATAGCTATATATATTGTTTGCGCTCTATCCTCTGGATATCCATATTTTTCACAAAATGTGTTTTTTGTATAATCTGATATGCAAACTACTCGTTCTACTTTTTTTACTATATCTTGATAAAATTTTCTGCGGTGCTGTAATTCCTGTGGTTCAAAAAATTGAGGATAATATTCATGTTGAATATCAAGTATTGTACTGACAGTAGGTATTCCATTCTCCTTATAAGTAGCTGCACTAAACGGGCAATAAAGTATATCCACATGATTTTTTGAAAGAATTGAATTATTATAAAATTTTCTTCTAATGCGATTGAGCAACCGATCAATTCGACCTATGCCGGTAAATTTCTTTTCTCCAACCACTTGACAAAACTGTACATTATTTGGCAATAATTTTCTTAGAACTTTTTCATTCCAATCACCACATAATACCATTGTCTGTACACCAGTGGTCATTGCAAATCCCTTTATTAATTCAATCGCAAATCCTGTTGCTCCTCCTGCACTTCCATCTTCCCGAATAGATAATACATCTACTGCTATTTTCAATTTTTTCACCTCATTCTTCGTTTTGCAGTTCTTTTACCATTTGTGTTAAAATATCAATCTGCTCCGCTCTGGCTGCACGATCTTCTTCACTTTCTTTAAGCATCGTTGTTAAATGTTCTATTTGTTCCATCCGAGCATCACATTCCTTTTCGCTTTTTTTGACCATATCTGTTAACTGCTTAATTTGATCCAATCTCGCACTTCGATCACTTTCACTCTCTTTTAACGCTGCTGTAAGTTGATCAATTTGTTTCTGTCTGGAATCTTGATCTGCTCTGCTTTCTCTCAACCACGCTGTTAATTGTTCAATTTCTTCTTCTCGTTTAGCCCTATCTGCTTCAGATTCTCTAAGTTGTTTTTCTAAAGTATTTGAATTTTTCAGCCGCTCTTTTCTGTCTAAGTCCGCCTTCTCATATAATTTTTCCAGCTGTTTATTACTTATAAACAGGTTAATCATTGCCTTGACAAGTCTGCCATCTTCCTGAGAATTTAAATACTCATCTATACTGTCCTTATTATTTGTTTTTATTTCATTTTTAGCTGCAAATAAAAACATATCATAATCATCTCCAAAATACGCTGGTTCAAAAATAATATTTTTAAATCCGTATTTATTAAGGATCTGGATCATGGAATCTCTACTATATAAATAAATGTGCTGTTCTGTTTTCAATTGTTCTTCAAATTTAGGTTTCTTTCGAAGCATTTCTTCAAAGGTTAACTCCGGATCGTAACATGGTGTTTGGAAGCATAACACTCCCTCTTCCCGAAGACTTTCTGCGCAATTTTTCAAAAATTCTTCCGGTTGCATTATATGTTCAAATAAATCAAATGCCAAAATTCCATCATACCTGTTTACCGCTTTTTCAAAAGAGCCACAATGTGTCTGGATTTTTAAATTTTTCTCCATATAATTACATATTTCCTGACTCAGTTCAAATGCCATCTGATTGTATCCTAACCGTTTCATTACATATTGTAACTGGCCAAGACCACAACCAATTTCTGCTATATCTGCTCCCAACTTTACATATTTTAAAATATACTGTAGCCAATAAATAACTCTCTCTGTCAAATACATATCCACAACTTCACTTAATGTATTTTTGCCAGCAGCTTTTGTCATTTCGACTTCCCAATAGTTCTTTCCATACAAATCATTATTTTCATTCTTGACATTATATATGGCATCGTCAAAATTGTGTTTGGAAATCAACGTATGGCATTTTTCACATTGATAATAGTTTTCAGAATACTCCTTTAACTGCGTGTTTCCACACCAACATTTCTTCATTCCTACTCCTCCATAATTTTATCAATACTATTATAAAAGTTCAATTTTGCTAATTAGCAGGCCTAATTTCTCATATCATTATTAATTCCTAATTCAAAAGGTCACCACAAAGAATCTATTACTATTTTAATTTCCAAAATGTCATCTTCTGCAACATTATTTTGTTCAACCATTATCTCTAATTCTTCTTGCTGCTGTTCCATGTTTTCTTCTAAGACACTCATGTCATTCAAATCAACAGGGTAATCTCCAATTATATTTCCATCTTCATCAATAAAATGAGATAATCCATAGCATACCTCATACTTATTTGCTACGGCAAAGTCTAAAATTTTTTAACAGAATCATCAGTTTCAAATACATCATCCGAATTTAACCACATATAGTATTGGCATTCGGGCAATAGTCGAATCCCCTTATTGATTGCCGCTGCCTGTCCATTGTCCGGTTCAGAACACCATGCTGTAATATAATTTTTATACTTCTGAATAATATTCCAAGTATTATCCGTTGATCCTCCATCAATCAATGCTATTTGAATGTTGGCATTCTGGCTATTTCCCAGTACACTTAAAATTGTTCTTTCCAAATATTTTCCCTGATTATAACTCGGAATTATAATTCCAATTTTCTCATTCATGATTTCAAGACCTTATCCATCATACTATGACATTTTTCCCATGTAACCGCATGAAAACATTTATTATTATTCTTTAGTTTCTCATACCAGCCACTTGAATTCGCCAGGGCACATACGGCTTCGCACAACTCTCCCGCATCATCCTGTTCAAACCACACACAATAATCCCCGCCGACTTCTCTTAATACCGGGACATCTGCCGCAAGCACAGGTGTTCCTCGTTGGATGGCTTCGATGATCGGCAGTCCGAACCCCTCCGTATAACTACAGAAAGCCAGGAACTTTGCATGCTGATATAAGAAAGCAATCGCCTTATCGTCCAGACCGGTAAAATGAAAAATCCTTTTTCCGTAATCGGGATGGCTCTCCAGTTTCTGTTCAAACTCTTCCATATTCCAGCCCATATAGCCTGCCATAATGATATTATAGCCCATTTCTTTCAGGCCCTTATCGTATGCTTCCAGCAGGAGTTTGTGGTTTTTTCTCGGCTCTATGGTTCCTACCATGAGAATATATGGTCTGTCCTGTACTGCTTCGACAACGTTTTTCGGTACCTGATCCTCGGTGATGATCTCCTGCTTCGCAAAATCAGCTCCCAAAGGAATTACATGACAGGGGGGTAGCGATATTCCTAGGCGTTGCGTAAGCTTTTGGAGTTCGTCTACTGTTGCCTGTGCATTGACGATGATGTCGTCCGCATATTGCAGATGTGCGCCGATAAAATCCATGAAATTATATACTCCACGTTCCAGACAATACTGTGGATGGGTGATGGAGATAATATCATAAATATGTGCTACAATTCTCACACCCTGTTTTTTCAGAAGTGGCAAAAGCCAGCTTCTTTTCACCCGGCACATCCATGCGGCATCCAGATCGAAGAATACATCTCCTTCCGTCATGTCGGAAAGCTCTATGCGTTCTCTGGTGATCATTTTATTTTTCACACCCGTGCCGTGTCGGTAATATTGGCAGAATGCAGCATTATCAATTCTATGGTATACATTGTCTCTGGCATTGTAATGGAGCAGTACTACATTTTCCTGTTCTTTTTCGATCAACCGGATTGTGATTTCTCTGGTGACCCGTTGAATGCCCGTCACAAAGGTTGCCAGTGTCAGGACGCTGACATCAATATATATTTTCATAGGAACACCTTTCTGATGGCCTGCTGTACCGGATCCGGCAATTTCTTGCCAAATTCCCTCAGATTTGATTTATCCGTCAGACCATACAGCAATCCTAGTGCCTTATACCGAAATCCTCTTTTTTGTTCAAAGTAGGGGTTGTCCATCAGGCGAATATGGTTGATTGCCACCACGCTGGATTTTGCCAGACACTGAAGTATCTCTTCTTGGAACTCTTCCTTTGGCATATCATATTTTGTTGCCCAGAATGCCCTGGTTCTGTCATCCGGCAGCCTCTTCAATGCTGCCACATACATAGCTTCCGTAAAATCTTCATTGGACAACTGTAAATATCTGGATACACAAATATCCTGTGGATGCGATCCGACATCACACAAGAAAGTATTTTTGTTATACGGGAACTCCTTACCGGAGCGATTCATATTTTCATTTACAATATCATATATTTCTGCATATACAGATGTTGTCTGGTTCATTATACGGAAGTCCCTCTCTATACGTGTAAGCCCTCTCTTTTTCTATGAGTTAAAAGCTTGTTATAGTATATAATGATATAAAAAATATAGCAAACAAAACTTATCCTTCTCTCGGCATCAATAATCTGACTTTTACACAGTTTTGGCAGTCCATTTCTTCATTCACTTCTATAACACTGCATTTGTATGTCATATATTTTTTTAATCTATCTGCCACGCCATCACTATAATATCTGGGAATATATCCCAGTTTTGTTCCTTGCTGTGTTTCCACTAATACAGCATTTGGATCATAGGGGTTATCCGGCTCCAGATGAAGTGATAAGCCCATATTTAAAGTCAGGCTTCTCTTGGTAGTGCAGACTTTTCCTTCACAACCCGATGTATGTCTGATTCCAACCACGTAAAAATCGCGTTGAACGGTAATATCTTCCGGAAAAATGGGATCTATAAACTCATAAGTATCAATTGGCAGTCTACCGCCACTTTTTCTCAATAATTCATAACCATCATATTCTTGCAAACCATACTTTTTTAATACCGTTTGAATGTCTCTTCTCTTTCTATCCGGCAGACGACTCGAAAAAACAGGGAACAGTTCTTTACTATAGTATTCTCTTACCTCCGGAAATGCCTGAATTAGTTCCCAGCCATCTTCTAAGGCCTGCTTATATTCATTGGAGTACTCAAACTTATATCCATCTTCTCTGGTAAGTTTACCAACCTCATAATTTCTCCTATTCACAGGATTCTTCCAAATCAAATACAAAAAAGTATGTTTCATTCTTTTCACACTCCACTCACAATCTCAAAAAGCAGTTCTCGTTTTCTAAGCAAATATCGTGTAATCAGTTCCAATTTAATCGGTGACAAGATTCCATTGTATTTTCCCATTAAGTCGTGAATCACTGATGGGGTCATAGTCTTGCAAAATTCTTTTGCAATTGCCCTTGCCACCGGATACTTCTCTACTAAATACTCAACAACTTCTTTATGAGTCGGTCGTCTCTTCAAAAATCCATCAATCCGAATCATAGATCTTGATTTAGAATTTACCAAGGCTTCAAATCGATTTTTATCTTTTCCTAAATAACCTTCAGCTGCATCATCACTAATATAGCAGCAAAGCGACGAACCATTGTCATACAGAGGACAGGCATCCAATTCACTTTTTTCGTCATTTACGCTTTTTATAAGTATTGCCCAATTGTTCTGGTGACGATCAGTGTTTCCAATCAAGAAATCAAAAATCATCATTTGCATCCATTTATAATCCATAATGGGGGCTATTGCAAGTTCCATCAAATGATCCAAGCAGTAATATCTTCCACTCTCTAATTCCTGCATTTCATCCATATCATAATCCGGATGTAGACCCGAAATGAAAACAGCTCCTTCAATAATTGCCTCATTGGGTTTATTCAACAAATAACTCATACACCCAATTCTGCCTTGATACGTTCCAAGATCAACTTCAGCAGTTTCCACATTCAATAATACTCCTAGCTGATGTGCTATATGTTCCGACACATGTTCAGTCGTTATTATCTTTGTTTCCGGATCAAATTTAGGGAATTTGAACAAACCAATTTTTTGATCTTTTGATTGTAACCAAATTTTTTCACTTCGGCCACTACCTTCAGCAAAACCCTCGTAAGGAGACCAATCATCAAAATTTTTAAAATCAAATCCCATTTATAGCTCCCACCATCAGTAATTCCCCAAAATGTTTAGCAGTAATGATCTATGATTCTGCGAATAGACTTTGTTCATTATATCACACACAAGTCTCATATACAAGGAACCGCTGATTTTCAGCACTCAGTAAGTGCTTTTACATATTCTGTCACGATACATTTCAGGCTGTATTTTTCAAACGGTTCTTTTTTTCCTTCTATCTGTTGTGCTTCTTTAAGTTTTCGATCCCATTCCTTGGGGTCAAAGGGGGTTTCGACATAGATAGCCTTGCCTTCCGTAACTTCTTTGAGGCAAGTCCGATCGGTCATTACCACGTTCTTCCCCTTGCGCATGGCTTCAATAGGAGGCATCCCGAAACCTTCAAAGATACTTGGAAACAGGAACACATCACAGTTCTCATACAGGCAGTCGCGCTCTTCATCCGATACAAATCCGGTGAACACCAGCATATCCGCTATCTCCAATCTGTTTACCAGCTTCTGCATCTCCCTGTCATTGCCGCCCACTCCGCTGAGAACGAGTTTTTCTTCTGTTTCTCCGTTTTGTTTGCGCAACTGCATCATTTTGAGCACGGTTTCCAGATTCTTATGGGGCAGCATAGAACTGACGCAATAGAAATATTTCCCCTGTTTCAGGTCAAGCTTTTCCGCCAACTGCGAAAATGACAGACCGGACTGTCTGCTCAGGATCGGATCATATATTGTCACCAGCTTATCCGCCGCGTAAGGGTATCGTTTCGCAATATCTTCCTTCACGAAATCCGAAATAGCTACGATTTTCGCCGAAGTCCGGCAGGTCTTCCTCCAGGCATACTTCAGAAACAGTCTTTTAACAGGAGAAAAATATTGGGGATAATGGACGGCCTGAAGATCATGGATCACACTGACATAAGGGATCTTACTGTGTGACGCAGGCTTGCTGTACACGGGGATCAGCATGACATCCACCTGTGCATCTACAGCAGTATTGTCGAGGTGCAGGTTCTCCCACAGGATTCTTTTTGCCGGATTTGCACAGTCTATAGGACACTCATGTATCTTTACACAAGGGTATTCTGTGTAATGGCAAAAGCTTTCCGCATTATCTCTGGCCACGAACAGAACATATTCATGTTGTGGTGCATATTGGGTAAAACCATCCAGCAGATTGCGGACAACGCTTTCCGTTCCACCGCAGATTCCCACGCGGACCCATAGCAGATCAATTCCTATTCTCATTGCTCTTTTCCTTCTCTGACTTTCATATGCCAGGTGCCTTCATTTTCTCCGCTACCACCCTGCACCTCTTCTTGCAGAATGTGATTCCATACAGCAGGATATCCTGTCTGTCATCGTTTTGTAGGTATTCCTGATACCTTCTGCCCCTGATCTGCTCCAAAGCTTTTCTGCAGGCCTGTTCCATCTCCCGGAATTCTTTCACATACTTCAGCTCCACTACAACACCGGCATCAGGATCATCCGTTTCCACAATAATATCCGCAAACCCTTCTCCCGCTTCCACGTTGGACTTTACCAGCCAACCGGCATTTCCTGTTAGAATACCTAGCAGCAGATTATGGTAAGAACTTTCTTTCTCTTCGTTTCGGGCTTTCGTATCAAATACGCTGACAGAATTGCTCAGTACCTTATTCAGATACTTTTCCATAATTTCCGTATTTCCTTCTTCAAAAGCTTTCCAGAAGGACTGCAACTGTTCTGTATTCGAGAAGATAGACCGTTTAAACCATTCCTGTATCTGCAGTCTGAATACCTCTCTGACTTCTTTGTTGGGAATAAGCAGCCGGTAAGTACCGTCTTCGCCAATTCCGGTATAGGTCAGATATCCTGTGGTAAATAGTACACTCCACAGATTATCGATGCTGCTGTCGATCTCATCGTAGGTAAGATCCAGGCGGATCTGTTTTTCGATGACCTCTCCTGCAATCAGCCTCTCGATTTCGTTTCTGGTCGTTTTACCGGCTTTATCTACAAATCTCTTTACCAGCTCATTTCCGCTGGTGTTGATCCAATAAGCTTCCGGTCTGGCACCCTGATCATCCTTGATACGATCCACGTGGTTGATCACATCCCACGGGCAATAGACATCCACGTTGCCAAAACGGTAACCGTCATACCATTCTTTTGTCTCGGAAAAGCGGTTTTCCACATGATAATAAGTCAGTAGTTCCTTCACTTCTTCATCTGTAAATCCAAACTGTTCCTCAAATCTGGTATCTGTAATCGATAAGATCTTAAAGTTATTCAGTCCTGTAAAAATGCTTTCTTTGGACACCCGAAGGCAGCCGGTCAAAACTGCAAATTGCAATGCATCGTTGGTTTTTAATGCTTTTCCGAACATAGTGCGCATCAGAGCAACCATTTCTCTATAGTATCCATGCTGGAAAGCCTTATCTAAAGGAACGTCGTATTCGTCGATCAGAATGACCGTTTTCTTTCCATAATGCTTATATAAAAGTTTGGAAAGTATCTGCAAGGAAGCATAGAGCATATGATCTTCCATTACATATTGTCCGCCATTCATTTTGCATAAGGAACAATAGGTTTCTCTGTCATAGGCATCCAGTTCATCGCTGTTCTGCAAAAATGAGAATCTTCTTGCCTCTGTGCCGATCAACTCTGCCATCTGATATTTTGCAGCCGCAAAATCCAGCCCTTCTCCATTTTTTAATGATAAAAAGATCACCGGATACTTCCCCATATGTTCATCGCACAGTTGCTTATTACTTGAAATATACAACCCGTCAAATAATGCAGCATCTGCACCGATTTCAAAGAAGGAATTGAGCATACTCATGTTGAGCGTTTTTCCAAATCGGCGGGGACGTGTGAAAAGATTGACCTCCCCCCAATTAGAAAACAGTTGTTCAATCAGTCTGGTCTTATCAATATAATAGAACCCATTTCTACGAATTTTTTCAAAATTATCAATCCCAACTGGTAACTTCATGGATTCGCTCATGCTGCTCCCCTCCTTTTTGCGGTTTCTTTTAATATACCACGCTCTATTTCCGTATACAGGAAGCCCTTGGGGTTCCTACTTTATCCTAGCAGAAACTTCGCTACTTCAATTACCACACACTCAATCAGATACCATCTGCTGTAGCCATTGATCCGATAGCAATAACGGTATCGATCCATGATACGTTTTCCGGCTGCCTTCAGCTCCTTGTGGTTGCTAGCGCCGCCCATATGAAAATTAGCCAGTACTTTGTCCACGGTGACGATCTTTTTCCCCAGTTTTCGCATCTGTAGGAAAAATCCGTAGTCGTCATGGATGCCCAGTTGACGGAAGGGGTAGGTCTTGTAGCACTCCGCTTTCACGAAGGTCGTCGGGTGGTTCCAGTCCCTGGAGGTCTGGAATCTACGGCTTCTGGCTCTCTTGACAAAGGTGCTGCCATCCGCCTTGTGCATACGGATATTGGCATACATAAGGTCGCAGCCTGTCGTGTGGAAGGAATCGACCGCTGTCTCCACAGCCTCCGGCTCATACCAGTCATCGCTGTTAATAATGCCGATAATTTCTCCGGTTGCCTTACGGATTCCTTTATTCATAGCATCGTAGATGCCGCCGTCCGGTTCACTTAGGATATAATAGTGGATACCTTTATTCTCCATCTGCACCCGGTAGGATTCTGCAATCTCAACAGTACAATCCCTACTGTCACCATCAATAATCCAATATTCGATATTATCATAGGTCTGGGTCAATACAGATTCTATCGTGTGGCATATGGTTTTTTCACTGTTGAACGCCACTGTAATGATACTGACCAACGGACTGTTGCTCATGCTATTGTCCTCTTTTCGCAGTAAAGTCAAAAAGTCCCATTATCATTCTCCATGATAATATAGGACTTTCTGATCCCTATTCTGAATAAATCATGTTCATAACTGTCTGAAAATCCGATACATCTATCGTAATTACCTGATCGTATAGCAGTCCCTTTACACGTTGTAATTTGAATTTTAAAGGATAAGAATCCAACGCTGTTACCTTGGAAAACTGCTTCAATTTCTGTGTGATTCCATCCAGACTTTTACTGCTTGCTATATCTGATGTAGCTTCTTCTGCTCCCTTGCCATCATTATACACTACAACCAGCCTTGTCTCTTTGGCAAGGTTATCCAAGCTGTTTTGATAATTCAAATATATTGCCAATTGTCCCAAGCTGTCGAAAGCTTTTTCATGTAATTCGACCATCTCGTTTCCTTTACGCAGATCCGCGGATTTTCTATTCTTAAACTCAATGAGATTATAGTATTTCCCGCTTCGATATAACGCATCACAGGATCTTGGCTTATGTCCCATACGTACTTTTGCAGCTATCTGTTTTGATATCTCATCAAAATTTTCTGCGGTATGCGGATCCTCCACCAGATACACTACATTACTTAGATCAGAATCGTCTATAGATGTTTCTTTCAAGGTACTTTCTATTTTGCTCTTATCATATTGTATATTCATAAGCACTTACAGTCCTTCCAGTGGCTTATACATTGTCCGGTATACAATTTCTGTTTTTCCTGTGACATCCTCTGCGACGAATCTACGAGGAGATACTTCCTTCATAAAGTAATATCTGCCCATATCAGCAAGTTCCTGTTCTGCCAGTTTGGTCTCTATTGCCCTCATGAAATACGGACTATGGGTATTCAGTATAATCCGGATTCCCAATTCTTTATACAAAAGCACCAGAATCTCCGCAAATTTCACCTGCCATTCCGGATGCAGATTCACTTCCGGTTCATCAATTAAGAGTAATGAGTTCGAATTTAAATATCCGTTGTCCAATAATTTCTGTATCGTAAGAATATTTTTTAACCCTGATGCAATATTGGGGCACAGAATCGGATCCTGTAAATCTTCTTCATGATAAGTAATCTCTCTGTTCGTTGTAGAAGATACTAATTCTCCGTGAGTCACCTCATTCATAATCCGGGAGCATATTTCTCGCACTTTGTTTAATTCGTTGTATTTCTCAAGTGTCATTACACCTGTCGCAGACTTATACAACGCAGAAAACGGGATTTTCCCATTGGATGCCGATAGCCTTCTTCTATACTGATTGTTGATTACCATATCCAGTGAGCTGCCGGTCTCTATGTATACCGGCTTATTCATCAGGATCTGTGTTGCTGTGCTTTCAGTCAATTTATTGTTCTGAAAGGCTGCTCTTGCCACCGACTTCCCATACTCAAATTGTATTTCCGCCTGTGTATCCTGTCCCAACGTATTAAGTTGTCCGCTAAAACATTGAGAAAACTCTCTTTCGATTACGAAATGTGCATCATCTTCAAAAGGTCTTCTTCGTATTCTATCCAATTCACTGAGCAAATCCTCGTAACCGTCCTCTTCCGGATCAATTCCGGCCCTCTGCAACAGCTTCGGCAGATCCTCATCCGTCAAGTCTTCTAACGACAGCTTCATCTGTTCCAGTAAATTGAAGAAGTTATCACTGCATTCTTCCCAAAATGGATCAGAATCAGTGCGTGATTTGCTTTCCCATTCATCAATGCTGTTTTTAATACTGTTTTCTCTGCTTTGCAGCACTCTCTTATTCAATCGGCCAAACGCCTGACTTGTTGCATACAGAGCTTTACACACCGTACTTTTTCCGGTACCATTATAGCCGGATATTACTGAAATTCCCTTGATCTCCACTTCTGCGTGCTGCACTCTGGCGACATTGTTTAATATGATCTTCATTCTTTGTCTTATCCTTCCATCTATTCGGATACTACACTACTTTTTATTATACCCAATATAATCAACAGTTTCAATGAATTCGTTAGAAACCATCCGCAGTTTCACCTATATTTCATCCATTTTTCTTATTCATCAGTTTGTTTGAAAAGGAATATACTGCGATATGCATGACTTTTAAACAAGATATGAATTAATATATTTCATTCATACCATATTTTTCGTCCGTTTTCAAGTCTTTTTGTCTTTCAATCGTCAATGTTCCAAATGCTTTCCGTGCAAGCTTTCCCGGTTTTCCCGGGAGAAAGAATGCCAGGCGGACAAACGGATTCAGCCATGCTGCCGGAAGGATATGTTTTCCTGCTTTTTCCGCAAGTTCAAAAATCATGTCCGGTGTACTCCGATATGTTTCATCTTGTGGCCAGAAAAGCCCTTCTTCACCGCTGTCCACCAGCATTCTCAGATATTCCGCAAGATGTTCTATCTGAAGGACACTGCGCTCATTATGATAAGTAGGGAACAGTGGCAGCTTTTGTGCCATTTTCTGCAGTGTCCTGTAGTTGCCTTTACAGCCGGGCCCGTAGATCATGGGAAGACGTAAGATTGCCAGACGGGTATCTGCCGTCTGCTTCTGTGCAAACAGTTCCTGTAACTTTTGTTCCGCCTGCCATTTGCTGTCCCCATAGAAATTCGAAGGTGCCGGTTTCGTCTTCGCCGTAATGTGCACTGGTTTCTTGCTGTTGCTGCTGTCACCGTAGACAATAATACTACTCAGATAAATATACTGCTTTGCACCGTCTGCTATGGCTTTTTCTGCGGCCTCCCGTGCAAGATCACAGTTTACGGCATAATATTCCTGTTTCTGTTCCTCCGTAAGACTACTGATGTCCGCATGGGCTTTGCCGGTGACATTCAGGATGCTTTCATAACCGGACCAGTCCATGCGTCTCCATGCGTCTCCACGCAGGCTGCCCGTATCCACAATATATTGTTCCGGATATTCTGTTGTCAGATACTTACGAAAAGAGGTGCCAATATAGCTATTGGCACCTAAAATCAATATTTTTTTCATTTTTCCTCGGAATTCTCCCTATTCTGCATGCTTCCTGTTCCACCTTCCACGACACCGTCTTGTCGCAACACGCTTAAAAAAGTGCCAAAAAAGCACCGTAGATCCATGCTAAATCCATATTTGGCAATATATTCCCCATCCAATTTTGCTTTTACCGGAATCTCCAGTTCATCTCTACCGTTGATCTGTGCCCAGCCGGTCAGTCCGGGAAGGACATCATTGGCACCATACTTATCTCTTTCCGCGATCAGATCATACTGGTTCCACAATGCAGGTCTGGGACCTACAATGCTCATATCTCCTTTGAAGATATTAAAGATCTGAGGAAGTTCATCCAAGCTGGTCTTACGCAGGAATTTTCCTGTTCTGGTAATATATTGTTCCGGGTTGCTCAGCATATGTGTCGGCATATCCTTGGGAGTATCTGTACGCATGGTTCGGAATTTATAGATCATAAAATGCTTCTTATGAATTCCCACCCGTTTTTGCTTGAACAAAATGGGACCGGGAGAATCCAATTTGATCGCAATGCACAGCACAAGCAATAACGGAGACAATACAATGATCCCCACACCACTCAGTACAATATCAATTATGCGTTTGATAGGAGTATACATAATTTATTCCTCCGTCGGATGATACGTAGGTACGATTTTCATAACTTCTTTGCGAATATCTCCGTCTTCATTGACAGCTTCCTGTTCCAACAGATCCAGCTGTCTCCGGAATTCTTCTTCATCAAATTCAATGGGTTTTCCAATAAAGATCATTTTATTGGCAGTTTCCTTCAGACCCTCTTCATTCATGAGAAGTTCCTCGTACATCTTTTCTCCGGGGCGTAATCCGGTGAATTTGATTTCGATATCTTCTCCCGGTTTATAACCGGACAGTTTAATCAGGTTTGTTGCCAGATCCAGAATTTTAACCGGTTCACCCATGTTCAATACAAAAATTTCACCACCTCTGGCATAAGCACCTGCCTGTAACACCAAAGAGACAGCTTCCGGTATTGTCATAAAATAACGGATAATATTCGGATCTGTAACCGTGACCGGGCCTCCCGCCGCAATCTGCTGTTTGAACAGAGGAATCACGCTGCCGTTACTTCCCAATACATTTCCAAAACGCACTGCCACAAAATTTGTGTCTGTTGTATGATTCATCATCTGAATCACCATTTCGCAGATTCTCTTGGAAGCACCCATGATATTTGTGGGATTTACCGCTTTATCCGTAGATATTAATACGAATTTCTTTACACCGTATTTGGCTGCTGCCTGTGCAGTCTTATACGTGCCGAATACATTGTTTTTAATAGCTTCATTGGGACTCGTCTCCATGAGCGGCACATGTTTATGTGCTGCTGCATGATATACAATATCCGGACGGTATGTCTCAAAAATCTTCTCTATACGAGCAGTATTTCGTACCGATGCTATCAGCACAACCTGATTGAGTTCAGGATACTTCCGCAACAGTTCCTGCTGAATCTCGTAAACACTATTCTCATAGATATCCAGGATAATCAGCTGCTTCGGATGATGTGCTGCAATCTGTCTGCACAACTCGCTTCCGATAGATCCTCCTCCACCGGTGACCAGAATCACCTTGTTGTGTACCGAATTCAGTACCTCCTCGGTATTGATCTGAATCGGATCTCTTCCCAGAAGATCCTCGATTTCTACTTCTTTCAGCTTAGATACCGATACATCTCCGTTGATCAGCTGGTAAATCCCGGGTAATGTACGAAGTTTACATCCTGTCTCCTTACAGATATCCAATATTTCCTTACGTACTTTATTGCTGGCAGAGGGAATTGCAAAAATAATCTCATCAATGCTGTACTGTCCCACCGCATCAGCGATTTTCTCTCTTCCGCCTACAATAGGCACACCTCTCAGGAACTTTCCGTGACAGCCGGGATTATCATCAATGATACATTTGATATTCATGGATACGAACTGACTGGATTCCGCTTCTTTCAGGATAGCGTTCGTTGCAGCGCCTCCACCGATCAGCATGACATTATTGCCCGTCTTCTTCTGTGCGATCTCAGTGCGTTTCATGTTAATAATGCGTAGAATACGATAACTGAAACGGATACCACAGGTCATTGCAAACAGCAGGAACAAATAGATAATATAATAGCTCCTGGGCATTTTCTGGTTCGTAAGCTGGCAGAGTACAAATTGGGCAACTGATGCACAACAGGTGGCGAACACAATATTCAGCATTTCTGTTGCACTTGCATAACGCCATACACTTTTATACAATTTCCAGATTACGAAAAACAATATCGTGAATCCAATATTAAACGGTAGAATATATTCGAACTTCGCCATATATTCTTTTGGTATCGCATTGAATTGAAAATCGAAGCGGATATAAATTGCTGCAAACGATGCTATCACTATGGACATGGTGTCCATGATCAGCAACGCAATAATTCTGTTAATCGGTATTTTCAAAAAATTATTTTTCATTTTCATATACTAATGTTTGTCTCCAACACAGGAATAAAAGTATCATGGTGAGAGCACTGCTGCCCCAGGAATACTCTAACATTCCAAATAAAAGAGGAACCAGCATAACAAAAATGCTGACTGCTGCCACTACCGGTCTCCCTTTTTGATAATAGCATTTTACTAATTTCACAATACTGACTAAGCACAAAATAATCAGACATACTGCGGCCGGTATGCCAAAGTCTGTTGCAAACTGCAAATAAATATTATGCGCATGCCCAATCCAGTAAGCATACGTCAATTGAAATCCCTGATCACTCTGTGTATGTCCTACGAGATTCAAATTGGCAAGATAGTGACTGTATATCGTCTTTCGTACTAGAAATGGATCTGTGTATTCTTCCTCTGTCTTTAAAACAGCCATTTCCTGCAGTTGTTCTTCCTGCGAGGCCGTTTCTTGCAGTTCTGCCGCAAATGCCTTTATTGTAAAAGGATCTGCGCCAAAAATCCCATCTGTGATTTCTGTCGTTCTTCCGACAGCAGTCTCTAACAGTTCATCTATATCTACATATTTCTCGGAATTCCATGGGTCCCAGGAATGCACCTTGTCTTCGCTCCATTCCCCCCAGAACCACACCGGATGATGGAATACCGCCGGCAGATACCTTGTCATGCTAAACGTAAGCGGAAACATCACACATACACACAATACCAACAGCAGACCATTTCTGATATACTGCTTTTTTCGTTTTTCACTCTGGTAGAATCCAAGGAATATCAGTCCTAATACAAAGGAAACCATCCATGCGGTTCGTCCAATCGTCATAAAGAGAAAGGAATACACCACTCCTGCACCGAGCCAGTAATATACTCTCCAGAATTTATGCTTATTTTCCTTCGTCACATACAATATTTTTCCAAATATCGCTGCCAATACCTCCAGATAAAACAAGCCATTCAGATTGCAGTTATTGTAAATGCCTATATATCTTACCTGATCATAGGGTCGAAATACGCAGCAATATCCCTGGAATGCAAAAAAAGCAAGGATAACGCCATTCATGATTCCCTGATACATGTCCTCCTGCTCTTCTGCCGTAAAGTCCGTGAGATAAAAACAGCCAAACATGATAAAATAGCACCACGGCCATATATAATCGCTTTTGGAAAAAATCATCAGGAGCATCATAACTGCCCACAGGCCAAGCATTCGTTTATTCAGCTTCGGATACTTTTTTTCTATCAATACGCTGATCACCGTATGAATCGCCACATAGCCAAATAATAATACATCAAGGCCGACCATCACACGTCCGTTAACATAATATGCTAAGGGCTGCCCTAAAGCAATAAAGAGAATTCCCGCTGTAAGACCTATCACCGTCCAGATCACATACGAAATCTTGTGAGCCATCACTTCTTCCCATTTGTAGTGCGACATGATGATAACAGCCATCAATACTCCCACCATATTTCGGAAAGTCTCTATCGCCCCATCCAATCCGGAACCGGTCTTCGTTCTCTGGTCGATCAGACAGAATAGGAAAAAGCAGATGGTATATAATATCCGCTTCTTTGACCATATGCAGAACGACTTCCCTTTTATAGCAAATTCCATGTCATTATCCTCAATTCTGTTTCCTATTAGAATTTCTATATTTTCCTTTCTATTCTAATCAATTTAAGCTACAAGTACAAGCTTTTATTTATTATCATATAATTTCTTAAAAAAAAATATGAAGGAGAGTCTACTTCCTCTTCCGTTTCTCCTATTGTTTCTAATTGCGATATATCATAGTTTGTAACTATTCAGAGCCATGCAAAGCTGGATTCTGCGAATAAAGGCACCGATATTCCACCGATGCCTTCCCTACAACGCAATATGTATCTTCTTCTCCACTATTTTCCGGGCCGCCTCTGCACAGTCCAATGTAATCTCCCGATTGTCTATATCGTAGATTTCAGCTCCAAGGATTTTGATGATTCCATTGTTGCCGGTATCTCCGGTTCACCCGTCTGAAAGAGGCATCTATTTTACCTGCGGCGCCTTTATCATCTGTAATTACGCAAAATTTTCCCTCTTCTTCCGGCAATTTCACAAGAACATGCAGGCATACCGCAAGCATTTCTTCCCCAAGGTTGTCTCCTGTTTCCTTATTTTTTCGCACCCCGGAGAAAAAACGCGTGTAAAAGTCCTGAGTGTTTTTGCTTTTCTCTTCTACTATATTTCGAAGTCCCTCATCTTCAAGAAGTGTCTTTGCTATTGTACTTACCGGACTGTTGATCATCCGGATTGCCCAGATTAGGTAATTGTCCACCTGTTGTCTGGAAGAAAAGCAGCTCTCCATAATATCCTGCAATTATTCTCCCGCCATCCCGGCTACCACCGTCACAGATTCCTTCCCATAATACTCCGCGCAGGCCGTATTTACCCACACATAGCCATTTTCGGGCTGCAGATCGGTATACATGAGCAGTTCCACATAATTCAGCGGTCGGAACACCGGATTTTTCACGGAATCATCCTTCAGCACCGTGATCCGCTCTTCCCAGCCGGCACCGTAGGCCTGTGCCCAGCCGTTTCTCCACATGCGGTAGGCACGGTAGCTGGTGGTGCTCTGGACATTGCCGAACAGAACGACTGCTGCCAGAAGTGCCCCCGTCACTGCAAAATAACGCAGGAGGTATTTCTGTGCCAACAGGTCTGCCTTTTCGCTCTTTTCCGCTTTCAGAACCCGCTTTGCGATCCAGCCGCACCAGTACAGTACATTGGCCACCATCCACAACACATAGAAATACCACAGGATAGCTCCCTGCCTGCCGCCGCCCATGGTGCCGTCCACGTAGATCGTTGCAGTAGCCTGGGAGGCGTATACCCCGAAGGTCAGCGCAGTAAACAGGCCGGGGAAGCGAAACTCATAGTTCATTTTTCTGACCGCTTTCCAGAGGAAAGGGATCAGCAGAACCAGTAGCAGCAGGACCTTCAGATTCGTCCAGCTGATAATATTCAGAAAAGTTCTCTCCAGAGACAGCCAGATGGCCATCAACGGGGAATTGGCTGTGCTGCCGCCAAAATTGCCGTTGAGTCTGGTGGCTGTCAGCGGAGAAGTCACACACATCAATACGCTGAGTGTCTCTAACAGTGTCACGATCCAGGTCCGGCGGAAAGCATCTTTACGGCAGATCAGGAATAAGATCTGCAGACAGATCAACAGGCACATGGTGGATACGCTGGTGGAAAAATTGTTACCACCCACCAGAATCGCCAGCAGGCAGGCCAGCACGGTAAGCACGACCCGCTTTGCCTTGCCGGTCTCGCGAAGCGCAATTTCCAGATACAGTGTCAGCAGGACCAGTGACAAGCTATACACAAAAGTGTAATTCACCGAACCGTTATACCAATAAAAGCTTTCCTCCGGATAGGGGCAGTAAAGCACCTGGAGAATTGCCATGGGAATACCGATGGGCAGGATCAGCCAGCGGTTCTCCTTTGCCTGGCCCGCAATGCATTCTCTGAGCAGCAGGAACTGGGACAGGATCACGGAACCGATCATCAGATAGGGGGTGATCCGGTAAAAATGTTCTCCAAATGCCGCAGGCTGCAAAGCCGACAGAATCAGTATGGAAAATCTGGCTTCCCACACATTTTGTGCCAATGTCTGGTATATCGCATGAAATACACCGGTGATTCCTTCTCCGGCCTGCATTGCCCGGTACATATATTTTCCGAAAGACCAGTCATCCGCAGAGGGATAATCGTATTTTGCGATCGTAAACAGCGGCCACAGGATCACCGCCAGTGCCAGGATCCACGCGATGTGGATCAATACCATTTTCTTTCGTTCTGTCAGTTTCATTGGTATAAAATATCCTTTCTTACAATAGATCCGGTGTCCAGTCCATATCTACATCACTTCCGCCGCTGTCTCCACCGGAACTGCCGCTGTCACTGCTTCCGCTATCGTTGCTGCCGGAATCACTACTGCCGGAATCACTGCTGCCGCTGTCATCATCGTCGTCATCGTCATCATCCTGTGCAGGTTCCGGGGTCGGAGCCGGTGTGGGCGCAGGGGTCGGAGTGACTGCAGGCTTTGTCGCAGCAGGTTTGGTCGTGGGCTTTGGCGTGGTGCCGGGATTCTGGGTGGCTGCAGGTTTCTGAATACTTCCACCGGTCTTGTCTCCCGACACGGTTCCGCTGCCGGTGATCGTCTGCCCATCGTTACCGGCTGTACTGTTGCCATCTGCACTGCCGGTGATTTTGCCGGTAATGCTTCCCGTGACGCTTCCGGATGCAGTGGTATCATGGTTTTCTTCATAAGCCGCAAAAGGATCCTGTTTTGCCATTTCTCTGACCGCACCGGCGCTGACCCAGTATTTTCCGTCAAACCATTGTACTTCTCCGTCAAAAATACGGATCTGCGGGGTATCACTGTCTATGGCACCCGTGGTGTTGTCCGCTGCGTTGCCGTTCTCTCCGCCATCAGTGGCGGCACCGGTTCCCTCTGCTGTATTTGCATTGTTCTCTGCTGTCATATCCTCTGTCACCTCATAGGACGTGTATTCCGGACGGGTCTCCAGTCCGATCATTTCCCCGCCAAAACGATACTCCTCTGCGGTAATATCCCCGCCGATTCCCTGCCACAGGCAGTTCTCACCGGTAGCATCATAGGCATAGAGAACCAGATCCGTATAATCTGTTCCCTCCAGCAGTTTTTTCTTGATTTCTTCGGAAGGCTGCTCTGTCAGAATCTTTCCTTCGGAATCAAAGCTTCCCGTGTAAGTGATATACTCCATGCCCTCCCGGTTGCTCCAGAGGGAATAGACATCCAACGCACCTTCTCCGGTATGGACATCGCAGGTATAGTCTCCGGCGAGCACACCGCCCTGCATGGTTCCCTGTTCATGGGTAATGCTTCCGGTAGCGCTGTCCACGCTCCAGGCTTCGAAGGTACCGTTCCAGTCCTTCATGGTTTCCGGTGTATCTGCCAGAGGCGCTGTTGTATCCGAAATCTCTGTCGTTGTATTTTCCCGGGCTCTGGCTTCTGTGGTTCCCGTTTCCTGTGTGGCATCGGGATTCTCAGTTTCTGCCGGATCCGCGATGTTCTCGTCCGCACCGGCCGCTGTCACTGTTACCAGCCGGATCGTTGCACCCTCCTGGCTCAGGAATCGTTTCGTGTCGTTTCCGGTATACCACACCCTGGAGAAGCATTGTCCCTCTTCCGTATAGCCGGTCTGTACATAGAGCAGAGGCTGACTGTCTCTTTCCAGATAGTAGTTTCGCTGTCCTTCTTTCAGTTTGGGCATCATGGTGGTGAACCAGTCCTCGCTGTCGATGAGATTCACGCTCTCACTCAGATACTCGGTCAGCTCCAGATCATTTTGCATTTCCTGTGCACGGCTGCGGATCCCCTCTGTCTCTTCCTCCAGATTCACGCTGATCTCCTGTAGAGCAGCAAATGCTTCCTCATCCGCATAGAGCCGGTAATCCTGTTCCAGCATATCCCGCTGTTTGCGGATGTATCCCGCTCTGTTGTAGGCATCGGCCAATGACAGATAATCCTCCTGGGTAAACTCTCCTTTATTATATTTTGTCTCCAGATTGAGAATCTCCAGCTCCAGCTCTGAGAGCATCGGCTGTGCCTCTACGGGAGTCACGGCATCCTTCGCATTTTCATCACTGCCATCTCCGCAGGCCGTCAGGGATGTTACCAGAACAGCGCTCATGGCCAGTGCCAGAAATCTTGTTGCTTTTCTTTTCATCTTTTTGTCCTATCTTCTATATTCTATGATGTCGAGACCAAATGCTCTCGACATTGATACCTGAGAATCATTCCGTGCTGTACGTTTCCACTATCCTGCCCGATATTCGCATATCATTCCTGTGCATCGCTGATGAGCTTACGCAGGAAAGTATCCGCCTCCGATCCCTGTGCATAGGTTCCCATATTCAGTACCTGCTGTGCCAGAGCATAGATGCTGCGGGCCTGCACCGGACCGTAAATGGTAATGTCCTTGCCATCCTTGTTCAGGATGATGTATCCGCGGAATGCATATTCCACCTTATACTGGTTTGCCGGAAGGCCGACCAGTACGGAAGTGAACCGGTATCTGCCACTCACGGTCTCATAAATACTATCCTGATGGGTGCCGTTGGCATTCGTACCGTAAGCCAGTCCGCTGATGACTTTTTCGCCGCCTTTGATCATGGGATAGCTTGTCCGGTTGGCATTGTTCATGACCAGTGTTCCGTATTCCTTGAGATGATAGCCGTTCACACCATTTCCCAGCAGTTGTGCTCTGAGGTCCGTACTGATACCGGTCTTAAAGCGGATTCCCGCTTTTCCGGTAATCCGGATGGAAAATCCATGGTAGGTCAGCAGATCCGTAAGTCCCGGCTGTTCTGTGGCCACATAGGCATTGTTACGATATTCCAGGGTCCAGACATACATGCCGATAGGCGCTCCGTTCTCATTATACCGGTACACGACCGCCGACTGGGCATTTCCGTTCGGCAGTTTGACGATACGGCGGTTATTCCGCACCTGTGGTGTATAGGCAATACCGTCCACGTAGATCGTGGAAGCATCGTAACCCGACGGTACCTGCAATACCACATTGGTAGAGGAAGTCGGCATCGGGCAGGGGCTGGCCGGCATATTTTCATAGACCGGAATCTTGAAGACAAAGGTATTCTCCAGCGCTCCCGCACTTTCATACAGTTTCTTCATGCTCAGTGCCTCACTGGTGGGTGCTGAGATGTTCTGCATATACTGATGGGTATATACCGGATTGCTGGCAGTGGGGGATACATTGAATTTCTGTAAATACAGGGTATCCTGGCCCTTACGTATGTAGCTTGCGGAGATTACTTCCGCTCCTCCAAGGATCGAGTAGTAGGCTCCATGCCAGTCATGATCTTTGGCATAATTCAATCCATTGCGGATCACTTCTTCATTGGTACTGCCGGAAGCTCCCACATTGAAATAATTGTAATAATGTTCATAACCGGGATAGGTGCCGGAGATCAGCGGGGATGTCCCCTCTCCCTGCTCCTGCAGTACTCTGGCTGCCAGATGGAACGGGCTGACCTGCCGGTTCTCCTCCGCACCGATGGACCAGAAAATATGGTAGAATTTCATTGAGGTCTCCGGTGCGTTCTGACTGCTGTTCATGAAGGTTCCCTCGAGGAAATTCTTTACCGCTTCTTCCGTATGATAGCTTGCGTTGTAGGTCAGCTGTTCAAACTGGAAAATAGCATTCTCCTGCAGGGAATTTCTGGGGTCCATGTATAATTTCAGTACATCTTCCGAAGCGAAATACCAGTTTGGGCTGTGCTGTCCTTCCTTGCAATAATCCCCGTAACTCTTATAGACCAGACTTTTTCCGCCCTGCAGTTCGTTGTTGACTGCGGTCTGGAAATCCAGTCCGGTATTCTGTCGTACAAAAGTCCAGTTGGGATGTTTCTGTTTCAAAGCCTGCAATGCCGGCCGGTAGCTCTCCGGGAACTGCTCGATGTCCGCATAGACACCGGTGGCATTTTCCTCTGCCAGCATAACCGCCGCTCCGGGATTCATGCCGTACAGTTCTTCCCATTCCAGAAAACGTTCATCCGAGCATGCCAGATAATCCCGGGGGATATATCCCTCGTAGACCTTGCCCTTTACCTCGGCGGATACTTTTTCCCAGACCTGATAGTCTTCATCCATCGTCACATCCCGGATCTCCACCATCTGTCCACTGGGCACGGTGACCACTTTTGTGCTGTCTTCCGCCGCTTCCGCACGGATCGTCAGATCATCGCACAGATAGACCAGTGCCATGACCTCCCGGTCTTCTACGATATTCTGCAAAGCCCCTCGTGCTTCTTCGATCCATGCCTGATCTTCTTCATCCAATGCATGCGTCTGATAGGTATTGCCCTCGTAGGTGAATATAAATGCCGCCAGGAGAATTGCTCCCAGAAATGCCAATTTTCTCTTCATATAACGTGACTCATTCCTTATTTTATGGTTGCTGTGTTGCCCGTTCTATCCTGCCTCTACGTCGGGCATCACTCTATGTGCTTCAGTTTCTTATGCAGTACCCGGATTCCCTTCGGTGCAATGGCAAACAGTGTATGATAACACTTGTTCTTTTTGGTAAGCCAGGGATTTTTCATGGCTCTCCACCAGCCGTGACGCAAGTCACGCACCACCCTGCGGTAGAATGCGTTGTCCCCGGTCATCTGGGCGATAGGGATGTGCAGCAGATAATCCAGCCGCTGGAAGATCCCGAACCGGAATGCGATTTCCGACAGCTCCGGATATTTTTTATAAACCAGTGCAAGCACCATGTCCGCATTGTCGATATTGTCGGCGAATACTCTGGAGAACCGGTTCTTGTCTCTGGTATTGCTGTCCGGACGATAAAATACATGATACGCCTGTCCGGGAATGCATGCAATCCCCGGAACCGCACTTTCCTCCCGGGTCAGCATTTTTACTAATAAATGAAAATCTTCATTCAGTGCCCCCACCGGAAATTGTTCTATGGTAAACAGGTCCTTCCGCAAAAGCTTGGTACAGAAGGAGCAGTCTCCGCGGTGCATCAGAAGTTCCTTCAGAAAACCTTCTGCCGGGATCACCTGTTCCGTTGCCACCGGCTCGCAGATATTCGGTAAAATATTGCCGTCTTTGTCGATTTCATCTCTGCCGACCTGCGCTACGGGCATCCCGGTCTTTTCGATTGCCCCGTACAGCCGCTCATACATATCCGCATCCACGTAGTCATCGCTGTCCACAAAGCCCACATATTCTCCCCCGGCCTGCTGTAATCCGAAATTCCGGGCGGAAGAAGGCCCGCCGTTCTTTTTATGGAAGACGCGGATTCTCTCATCCTCCGTTGCCAGCCGGTCACATAATGCCGGTGTCTCGTCCGTGGAACCGTCATCGATCAGCAGGATCTCCAGATTTTCGTAAGTCTGTGTCCGCAGGCTTTCCACGCAGCGGGGCAGATACGGTATGATATTGTACACCGGCACGATCACGCTGATCAGCGGTTGCTTGGTTACACTACTGTTCACTGTTTATTCTCCTATACATAGACCGCTCCGGGATTACAGGGGCCGGAGAACAGGGGCCGTCATTCCATAATTGTGGAATCACCGGGGCAGGTGTTGTGATGTCCTGCATCACATCCTGGCCGGCATCCGGCATTTCCTGTTCTTCTGACATTTCTGGCAAGAACTTCATTTTCCGGCACAGTTCGATCAATCTTTCCGCAGCCGTCCGGGCATTCCATTCCCCGACAATGGTCTGCTGTGCGTTTTTTCCCAGTCTGCGGCACTCTCCGGGATCCCTGAGAAGCCGTTCCACGGTCTGAAATAATTCCTGTTCCTCACCGTCCCGGTACATCCTGCCGTTTTCTCCCTGACGGATCAGCCAGGGAGCCGCTCCGATCATATGATCTGTCACCACAGCACAGCCGCTGTTCATGGCTTCATTCACCACTGCCCCCCAGCCTTCTTTGCGGTCACTGGTGACCAGATAGATTTCTGACTTTTCCATGGCCGCCCGGACTTCTTCCGGGCCTTGAAAACCGGGAAAGGTGATCACGTCGGTCACTCCGAGTTCCTCTGCCAGGCGATGCGTCTCTTCCTCCAGTTCCCCTCCGCCGATCATGGTAATATGAAACGTATTTTCTTCCAGATGTTCTTTTAAATAAGATGCTGTTTTCACCACCAGCTCCGGATGCTTCCAGTCGATCATCCGGGCCGCCCACAGAATACTGCCCGGTTCTTTGTGATTGAAGGGCTGCCCTGCCTCGTAATGCCTGGTCTCCGGGAAATAGCCGAAGCGCAGCATTTTGCCGGGGTAGGCATGGATCAGGTGATAATCGCAAGGCACATAGGCTCCTGCGCACAGGAAATACACCGGTGCCTTACGGTATCTGGTGTGATCCCTGTATTTTTGCAACAGGCCTCTCGGAGAAACAGCCTTCCATTGCCCTTCCTTATATAAGCGTTCATTATAACGGAAGATCGGTTTTCCGGCAGTCAGTCTCTCCTGAATATAGCTTTCGTCATCGCATCCGCCGAAGATCACCACATCCGCGGTAAACAATAGTTTCTCAAAATCTTCCGCATCTGTGACGGCGTTGCTGTTCGACTCAGAGCCGGACGTTTTCTCCCCCCCAGACTTATGTGCACACGAATTCTTCGCAGCGTAGCGCACGTAGGGACGTTCCTCGGCCTGCCAGCCCATCTTCACCCGCTCTTCTTCCATGGGCTGTGTCTGCAGGAAACAGAAATCTCCCTCCAGCAATTCATACAGAGCATCACAGAAGGGCAACTGATGATGATTAAAATAGTTTGAGACAAATATCAGCTTCATTCCTTCCTCCCTGCTATGTTTGCATAGATTTCCTGCAATTTTGCGAAATTCCGCTCTTTATCATGGGTCTTTCTTGCATGTTCTCTTGCATTTTTTGAGTATTCCAGCATTTTCTCCGGAGAATTCCACATTTCGATAATAGAATTTGCCATGGAATTTACAATATTTTCCAATTCTTCTGTTTTTGTCGTTTTATAATTCCGCGTGTTATTTTTACTTTCAGAAACATCTGACGCATATTTGTCATTTTCAGCCACTTCCGACAGCTGATGTCCCCGGCACCACAGGCCGTCCCTTCCGCCATCAAACAGGCTGGGGATTCCCCCTACCTCCGTGCTGATGCAGGGAACTCCCAGAAGCATGGCCTCTCCCAGGGAATTCGGTGAATTTTCCAGAGAGGAACAACACAGGAACAGATGACTTTTCAGAAATCTTTCCTTCATTTCTTCTCCGGTCAGTTTTCCGAGGAAGTGTACCCTGTCCTCCAGCTGTCCTTCCCGGATCAGTCTGCGCAGGTAACGGCCATATGCCGATATTTTCAGCTTTTCCTTCGGCGTCCGGTATGCTGTCAGATCATTTCCTGCCACATACACCTGTACCCGGGGATATTTCTCCCGGATCTGTGGCAAGGCCTGTAGCAGATAGTGCAGTCCTTTCAGAGGATAATCCGCCTGACTGACGAAAATGGAATAGGGTTCACAGTGCTCCGGCTGCCATTGTCCTTCATAAAAGGAAGCCCGCAGGGTCTCATTCATCGTATAATAATGTGCCTTGGGATTCCACGCGGTAGTCACTGCCCTGTCCCAGGCGGTTCTTCCGGTGATATTGCCGGCAAGTTCTATTGCTTCCCTCTCCATTACACCTCTGCGGGCAAATTTTTCCTGCTGGCTGCGCAGGGTATCCTTCTTCACCAGATCCCGGAAAGTGGTCTTGTGGATCTCCGATTCCGGCATATCGGCAAAATATGCCTCCGCACACAACGTACAGATTCCCTGAATTCCCACCAGTATCTTCTCCTTGTGGGGAAACACCCGGCATACTGCCAGTGTGTGTGGATATTCCGTGCCGAAACAGTGGATCACATCCGGTGAAAAGTCTTCCGTGATCCGATGCAGTTCTTCTTCCAGCAACGGCTGATATCTGTCGGGGTGTACGGTGTCTTCGTGGAATCCATAACATGTGATATTATATATTTCAGCATCTGTATTTGTCTGTAAATGCTCCCGGTCTTCTTTTTCCCGTGGCATTGCTATCTGCAGTCTCCAGGGCACCTCCGTATCTGCCGGCACCGGGAATGCCACAGCCAGCTCCAGGTCACTGGAATTCTCCGCGGCTACCTGCTCCAACAGACCGGACAGCCAGCCCTCTTTATTCGAAGCTTCTTTATGCAATGCTTCGGCTATGACCGGAAGCATGATATTGCAGATCCACAGCACTTTCATAAATTAAATCCTCTTTTAATTAAAGATCCAGTTTAGATACGGAAGCAGCCGTATCTCCACATCATACATTCCCCGCAACAGCATTACGAAATACAATAGATATGCTGCAACAACGCCAATAATACACAGGGTTCGGAACCATCCCTTTTTGGCATCCTTCAGCACTCCCGGAATCAGGAAAATCTGGCTTTGGATCAGGTAATATGCCACTCGGGATACTTCCGGGATAAAGGAGCCACAGGAATAGAGCACCAGTCCCGCCAGATTCAGGTAGAAGTAATAACGGTTTCTGCGATTTTCCTGAACGCTGTCCTTCCAATAGTTCAGGCACAGTATCAGCACTGCCAGGCATTTGGCGATGTTGACATAGGATAACTGTCCGTTGTCGAACATGGAATCCTTGTAATAGGGATAGAACCGGAAGATAATATTCCGGTACACATCCTGTCCGAAGATCAGAGATAAGATCAGTAATACGCCAACCGCATAGTGCCACTTTTTCAGCCGGATCCGGGACAAGAGATCTATCACAATATATGCCGGGATGACCAGCAGTACCGATTTGTGGATCGTACAGCCCATCAGCACCCAGAGAAGAAACTTCCCATATTCTCCCCGCAGCACATATTTCTGCGCATACATGACCAGTGCCAGTGCGAAATAGTAACGTACCGAATTCATACTATTAAAGTAAAATCCCTGTGTCAATAACAGGAACAGGGAAAATACATACCAGTCCGCCTGATCATGCAGTGCCTTCAGGAAAAAGAAGACCGTAATCAGGGAAAAGAAGCCAAAGATCGGAAGATAAGATCCCTCTCCGAAAATCAGATGGAAAAATTTCACCAGATACACAAAACCGGTTTCGTAGGAGACATGCCTTCCTTGATCGATCAGCTGAAATTTCAGCCAGTAGACCCAGTAATCACCGCCCACAGCAATGCGGCAGGCAGAAACCCCGGCCAGGAGACAGAAGATGGCGAATTCCGCCACAGCATTGCACGCCTGCTGTCTGTCCGGACCAGTCATCACTGGAAGGCTCCCGGAGGTATTCCCACGAAAGGAGCGTCTGCCGGACAGATATTCTGTCGTATAGTCACGATTTTTTACCAGAAAACCGAATGCTACGGTAACAGCTGTCAATATGATATACACCAGTGCGCTCTTCTCCATGTGGAACCTCCTTTCCTCTTACCATTTTCCCGAAAACAACCATAAGCAAATGCCTTACCGCCGTGATCCGTGTTCCTTTGCTTCTTGGATACCTTCCCGCATCCACTGTTTTGCCTGCTGCAGGCTTACCTCTGTGCACAACATGCCCTTATGCGCATATAAAAACCTCAGCGCCAGCGGCCATTCCAACCATCCATACAGATAATGATACAATACTCCTCTGTCATGGAAAAATTTTTCATTATAGCCATGAAACCAGGTGGATTCCCCGGCTTCCTCTCTGCCGATGGTCACCGGTGCAGTATATACCCGGTAGCCTTTTTTAATAAACTCCGTTAAAAACAGGCTGTCTTCTCCATTGCTGTATTTTGCTCCACCGCCAAACAGCAGGGAGAACGTAATACCAGATTGCAGCAGGCTTTCTCTGCGTACAGCAAAGCTGACTGCTCCATACCGCCCGCAATTATACCAGCGTACCGGTTTCCGTTCCGTAATATGGTAGGTGCGGCGTTCTTCCTCCACCTCGATATTGAAAATGATCATATCGGCCCGGGGATTCCGTTCAAACTCCGCAAGAACAGCCGCCTCATAACCATCTTCATACACAATATCCGCATCCGAAAAAAGGCAGATGTCCCCTTCCGCCCGAAGAATGGCCTCATTGCGGCTTCTGCCGATGCCACGGTCGGGAAAACTGCAGAAACGGATTCTTCCGTTTCCCGGAGATATCTGCATTTCCTCCTGCCCCAGCCGGTCGCACTGATTGATGATCACCGCGTCCGATTGCAGGTTCATATGTTGTACGGTCTCCGGAAGAGAAGCATTCATTACCGATGCCAGAACTTCTACCTTCATGCCTGCTCTCCTCCGTGTTCTGTATTCTGTGTCTGTATGGCTCCCGGCAGAAAATAATAGCTGCGGATCAGCTGTTCATCCGCATTCCACAGGAAGGCTCCGCTCGCAGAGCAGTCCTGGGTATGCAGATACTCTAATACCGCTTCCAGTCTCTTTCCCACCCGTTCTCCGGCCGGCACCGCCAACAGAAATGCATCTGCCTTACGAAGTGTCTCTCCACTCTCCGGGCATAACAGCGGACTGGGAACCGCTACATATTCCACCGGTATTCCCTTCCGGGTCTTATCTGTCTTAGCCAGCTTCTGCAAATCCTCCACGACTTCCTTCGGATCCGCTTCCGGCAGTGCCACACATACTGCCACACGGCAGATTTCCGCATTTTCGGACTCCTTTGCCTGCTTTTTATCATACACTTTCTCCAGCGTATACATCAGATTTTCCGCAAATCCCACACTGCGCACCGTTCCCAGACTGTTCAGTCCGTAGCGTCTGCGAAGTGTTGCCGGCAGCCAGATGCTGTCCTGCGAGATCTCCACCAGCAAAAAGAGCACTACTGCAAAAAACAAAGACAATACCGCCGCCAGAATGACTGCCCGCACCGGGCGCACATCCGGTGCCACGACTTCTGCGAAATCTCCGTGATCCAGCACTTTGATCCGGTCGATCTCCACGATACTCTCTGCGAATTCGTCACACATGGTATCTTCTACTGCATGGGCCAGAGCAATACTCATCTCCGGATCCTGAGTTGCCGCCTGCGTCACCGGAACACTGAAATCCGAGGGAAGTGTTGCCGAGAGATCTGCGATCCACTGGTCTCTGCCCAGAGACAGTGCTTCCGAAGCTCCATTGTCTCCCCGTTCCACAGCCTCCTGCAGATGCTTCTCCACACCATCTAGGAATTCTCCCGTATGGATCATGGTGTTCCATGTAGCCTCGTTAATGTAGTACGCACCCGCCGCATTGGGGTTTTCTTTATATTCTACCTTATAAGTGGAAGAAGCCGCATACCCGGGATCGGGCTGCAGCACCACATTTTTTACATAATAACCGCCGCCGAACAGTAATGTTCCCACTACTGTCACAGCCAGTATTTTCCACAGATTGCGGCATAGCCGCAGACACATAAGTCTCAGGTCGAAGGGCTCTTTTCCGTAGCTTACTTCCATGCGTCTACCTCCTGCCTTCTCAGTTGTCATCCTTCTCGGCACGACCATCGTAGGTTGCCTTGAAAGCCGTTACCTGTTCGCTCTCCACACCCTCGGTACTGTCCGGCCAGAACAATACCTTCAGTGTCAGAAGCATCAATTTAAGATCCAGCCACACAGAATAATTCTCGATATATGTTAAATCCAGTTTTAATTTATCATACGGAGAGGTATTGTACTTTCCGTATACCTGTGCGAAACCGGCCAGTCCCGCTTTCACCTTCATACGGAATGCGAACTCCGGCATGACTTCCATGTACTGTGCAATAATCTCCGGGCGCTCCGGTCTGGGGCCGATGAAAGACATATCTCCCCGCAGAATATTGATCAGCTGGGGCAGTTCATCCAGTCGGCATTTGCGGATCACCTTACCCACGGGAGTGATACGCTTATCCCCTTTCTGTGCCAGACGTGCCACGCCGTCCTTCTCGGCATCGGTGCGCATACTGCGGAACTTCATAATATAGAATTCCCTCTGTCCGATGGTGCAGCGTACCTGCTTGTACAATACAGGACCGCCGTCATAAAGCTTGATGGCAAGCGCTGTCAGAAGCATCAGCGGTGAAGTCACCACCAACAGGATCAACGAGCAGATCACATCGATAGATCGCTTGATGAACCGCTGCTCCATACTCAGGGAGTACTCTCTGGTCAGCAGGATCGGCGTATCAAATACATGCAGTTCCTCGGAGCCAACTAAAATAACATCTGATATTTTAGGCATGACATAGACACGGATGGAATGGGCATAGCAGAATTTCAGGATAATATTACGATCCTTTTCATTAATATCCCAGATTACTACCGCATTGATCTCACCGTTCCGGTAATTGTCCAGAATCTCCCGGCACAGTTCTGTCGTACCTTTTTTAATGTGCTCACATTTTGTGATCTTATATTTGTCCTTACGGCTTTCAAATTTGTTGACAATGTATTCGATGGGACGATCGCCGTGGATCAGCAGAAGCTCTCTGGGCGGGAATGCTGTACGATAGATCTTGTTGGCAATATTGGCATAGATGATCACCGCTATGATCTGTAAAAATACCATCAACAGGAACATATCCGCCGGAAAAATGCTGCGGGCCATCATACACAGTTCCGCATAGATCAGCACATCCGCCATCAGGGTTGCAAACACCTGGGAGAAAATGATCTCCGTGTTTTTCATGTATCCCAGACGCATGCCGCCGTAGGTCACGGAGAAAAATATCAGGATTGCACTGTAGATACCGTTTTCCAGCAGAAAGCCACGATACCAGATCTTCTGCAGGGGATCTACCAGCTGGAACTGGAAATGGAACTGCCACATGTAGGCAAACAGGCTGATCTCCAGCAACAGGCAGATCATCGACAACCCTATATTGATCAGACGCTTAAAGGATTCCCTTTTCCGCAGTCGGTTTTCATAATAATTACCGTTTGTATTCAAAACAAACTCCTCCTATACTCTGCGTTTTACGGCGCGTACCGCCCAGAAGCAGAAATGCCAGGCACTGTTCGGCACTGACATGCCTTCCGCCTTACGGTACAGATTCCAGATCCTCCGCAAAGCTTCCAGCTTATTCGATGACAGGGATTTCCCTGCTCTCCGATATTTTACCAAATTTTGATCCAAACCACAAGCTACATAACCCTCCCGCAGTATTCTCCACCACAGGGCAGTGTCCTCACTCTTGATCTGGGGCATCTGCAGTTGTTCTTTCGACAGCTGTTCCATATCGAACATCACGGTACTGGTAAAGATTGTGGTATTTTTCAAAGCTTCTTTATAAGTAATGGTGGCCGGCACACGGACAATCTTTCCGGTGCCCTTGCCATTCTCATCGGCGAATTCATAGCCGGTAAACACAAAGGCTGCCTGTTTCTCTTTCAGAAAAGCCAGCTCTTTTTCCAGCTTGTCCGGTGTCCACAGGTCATCTGCATCCAGATAGGCCAGATACCGGCCTTTTGCTTCGTTGACTCCCAGATTACGTGCTCTCGCCGCCCCCAGATTCGTAGAGTAAGTCAGCATGCGGATTCTCGTATCTCCGGTTCTCTGAATATATTGTTCTATGATCTCCCTGCTGCGGTCCGGGCCGCAATCCTCCACCAGCAGCAGTTCCCAGTGTGGATACGTCTGTGCCCGGACGCAGTCCATCGTTTCTTCTATATAACGTTCTGCCCGGTACACCGGCACCACAATACTGATCAGTTCCTGTTCCATTTTGCTTTCCTGTTCCTAATTCTTACAAATCGTTATAGTTTTCCCTGTCTTTCCGCAAGATGCCTACTTACATCACGATCAGAAAATATCCGCCAAAGGACCGCAGTCCGCCGTCCGCAGCCTCTTGCAATTCCTTCTGTACATCCTCCGACAAGTCCTCCGGCAATAAAATGTAGTCTATACCGGCCTTCCCGGCGCTGTCAAGGCACGCAGCAAAATCTATTTTCCTGCCACCGGCTTCTGTCGTGGTATTTTCATCTGTCCGCAGATATTCCGTCTCCCCGGTAGTCTCCAGGTGGCTCATCCACAGATACATATCTTCCTGCCAGGTCTCATAGGTATCATAGGAGTAGCTGCCCAGCGATGCATCCCAGATGCTTCTGCCGTATACCGGGTGGATCTCAGCGCTGTAGGCTCTGGCAGCCTCTATGACCTCCTTCGGCGCCCACAGACTGTATTCCCGTGAGTTTCCTTTTTCCGCATTGTATACAGAAAGCTGCTCCAGAATTTCCCTGGCGGGAGTTCCCTGTTGCTGTCCGGGCATTCCCGTCAGTGCCGGTACCTGCGTTGTCTGTGCCACGGTCCATTCCGACACCGGGTTCCCACCCAGGAACAGGATGCCCAGCAGGATCAGTGCCGCCATCCCGTTTCGTAAATTTTTCTCTTTTAATAAGTTGCACAGAAAGTCCGTTGCCGCCCATGCGATCAATGCTGTCTGGGGCACCACCGCCCAGATCCATACATAAGAGTAAAAAGAAGTCTGGTATTTTAACAGGATCAGTGCTGTTACGGGACAGATACAGCCAAATGTCACCAGTGCCCCGTAAAGATACAGCCGTTTCCGTGCATTTTCCGCCCCGGATGCATTGGCTTCCTTTCCGGAAGAACCATAGAGGACAAATCCCAGATACAGAATCGCCAGCAGCAAAAGTGCCGCAAATTTTCCATGTTGTGTATAATCGGTCCAGCCTGTCAGGGCGGACTGCAGAAGTGTCATCATTCTGTAGCCTCCTCTCCCGACCTGCCATGTGCATCAGTCGTTTTCCGTTTTTCCCATCGTTTCCGGAACAGAGAAACCAGTATTCCAAGTACCAGCCATGCCACAGCAACAAGCAGACAGACTCCAGTGCCATACAGAGTCCAGACCATACAGGCCTCCGCTAAAATGCATAGGATCACGCCCGTATATTTTCTGTCCATCAGACAGGACAGCAGATACGGAAGCAACACCGCCGCCCGGATCGTCACACCGCGGAATCCTCCGTAAAACACATCAAATCCATCCACTCCGGGCATATAGGCCCCTGTACTGAACAGTATTCCCACGATCAGCAAAAACGTCCGTCTTTTCAAAGAATTTTCCGGAAAAAGTGCTTTTCCCAGGCTTCCGTAAGCTACATAAGACAGCAGTAGCGTAATGCAGGGGATCAGACGATACACCACGTCTACGGGTGCCATACCCGTAAAACGGCTGATGGCCCCGTACAGAGTGGGCAGGCACAATATTTTCAGCCGTAAGGACATCCCCATCGAATATGCCGTCCCCGTAAGAGGATTCACGGTATAAACAGCATTTTCCCTGAGAAATGTGTTCACGGTCTCCACCGTCATATCTCCGGTCAGCCACATGCGGTTTCCCGTCAGGATCCGCAGGATCTGCAGCAGGATCAGAAATGCCAGGACGCCTGTGAGAATCTGTGTGTATTTTTCCTTCGTCGTGTCTGTCCCGCTGTTCCGATCTGCAACCGGATCATTTTTGCCAACCGCAACCCTCTTTTGTCTCTGCCTGCATATTATAAACAATAATATCGCCGCCAGCAGAACGATTCCCACCTCTGCCAGCAGCAGATCCGTTACAGTCAAAAAAGACCACCCTAACAGGCAGCCTGCCAAATGGGCGATCTCTGTCAGCCCGATAATGATCAGGCTCCCCCCGATCAAAATATCCGATGTCCGAAAATTCATTTCATCTCCCATACCCGCCTTTTTCTTACACGGGTTTTTGTACATCTTACCATATTTACACGGACTTGACAAATATAACAGTATTTCCCTGCAGCAAAAAACCGCGTACCGGAAACTTCCCCATTCCGATACGCGGTCTTTCTCAGTCTGCAGAGGAGAATACTGCATCTGCTTAATCAACAAACTCTCCCTGTTCCAAACAATTAAAATCAATATGTTACATAGCCTTATAATCCAGTCGGATGTTGTCGGCGATACGTGCGATGTACTCGCTGTTCGTAGGTCTTGTCCTTCCGGAGGCTACAGAATAGCCAAAAATCTTTTCGAATGTCTCCACATTTCCTCTGGACCAGGACACTTCAATGGCGTTCCTGATCGCGCGTTCCACTTTCTGATCTGTGGTCTTGAAATGTTTCGCGATGGTGGGATATAACAGCTTGGTAACGCTGCTTACTACCTCCATGTCTTTCCCTGACAAAATGATTGCATCACGCAAATAGTGATAACCCTTCAAATGCGCCGGCACCCCTATCTCCAACATGATTTTGGTTACATATCTCTCTAACTCTGAATCTTTTACTGCAACAATATCCAAAACAAGTCCCCCTTTTTACTTGTCGAGTATTGCTCCTCTGCAGTGACTGATAGAGAAATCATATCATAGCTGTCGATATTTGAAAAGACTTTTTTCCGTTAAAATATAGTTAAGAAACTAAAAATGTTACATTTTACCCCTATTTTGTAACATTTTTACGTACATAAAAAACGGATATTTATGCTGTTTTTCTTAAATTTCCTCTTTTACCAGGTAAATCGGACGGCGTTTTACTTCCATGTATGCCTTTGCCAGATACTGTCCCAGAATACCCGTGCAGAAAAACTGTACGCCGCTGGTCATCAGGATGATGCACACCAGAGAAGGCCAGCCGGACACCGGATCTCCGAAGATCAGCTTCCGCACGATGATAAATATGATCATCAAAAAGGCAATGATGCAGAACAGCACGCCCACAAAGGAAGCGATCAAAAGCGGTGCCGTGGAAAATGCGGTGATACCGTCAAGGGAATATACCAGGAGCTTCCAGAAATTCCACTTGGTCTCGCCCTTGGCACGCTCTACATTCTCATATTCCAGCCATTTGGTCTTAAAGCCGACCCAGCCGAAGATTCCTTTGGTAAAACGATTATATTCCCGCATGGACAGGATGGCATCCACCATCTGTCTGGTCATCAGGCGATAATCTCTCGCTCCGTCCATCATTTCCGTCTGGGAAATCTTCTTCATCAGATGGTAAAATCTTCTGGCAAAAAAGCTGCGGATCGGCGGTTCGCCCTTGCGGGTCACGCGGCGGGTCGCTACAGAATCATACCCCTGCCAGATCCATTCAAACATCTCCGGCAGCAAGGAAGGCGGATCCTGCAGATCCACATCCATCATAACCACGTAATCGCCCTTCGCCTTTTCCAGTCCGGCAAACATCGCCGCTTCCTTTCCGAAATTTCTGGAGAACGAGACAATATGCACACGGGAATCCTGTTCGATCAGCTTTTTCACTTCTCTCACAGTGCCGTCTTTGGAACCATCATCAATATAGAGAAGCTCCAGTTCTATTTCCTTTTCCTTGAAAAAGGGATCATTTTTCGTCAATTCCTGATAAAACAGGGCAACGCTTTCTTCTTCATTATAGCAGGGAACGATCACGCTCAATAAGCTCATTTTGTAATCTCCTTATGTTTTCCTGTCGCTTTTTCAGGCTTATCTGCGCCACTGTGCGACAGATAACAGCTATATTATACTATCCTTCGATGCATCATTTCAAGGTCAACACTGTACTTTTTCCGCTTTTTGGATTATACTGGATTTATATATGTCTGTTCTGCAAACTACAGCATATAGGAAACGAGGTTATTTATGACTTTTTTTGAACAGTTTTTCAGCAATACCATTTTCCTGACTGCAGCCTTCGGCTGGCTGGTGGCACAGATTCTGAAGACGCTGATCCATTTGATTGTCTCCAAGAAATTCGTTGCGGAGCGTCTGGTCGGCAGCGGCGGTATGCCCAGTTCTCACTCTGCTACCGTATGTGCCCTGGTAACAGCGGTCTGCTACGAATACGGTGCGGGAAGCTTTGAATTTGCCATTTCCCTGATCCTGGCGATCATTGTAATGTATGATGCTATGGGAGTACGCAGAGAGACCGGTATTCAGGCACAGGTATTGAACGAAATGCTGAAGGTCTTCGAAGATATGGGCCGCAGTGAGATTTCCGCCCATGATAAATTAAAGGAATTCGTTGGACATACTCCCCTGCAGGTGTTGATGGGTGCGCTGTTAGGCATTTTATGCGGCGTGGTCATTTACAGCTTCTTACTCTGATAACCGATCGAGGTGTGATTATATGTGTAAATATAAATTTCGACGGCAGTTTCTGCAGACTGCGGTGCCTCTTCTGCTGACTGTCTCCATGATGCTTACCGGATGTGGACAGACGGGTAACTCCGATTCCCCGGTCCGTCCGATCCTCCCGGATAACAGCCCGGATTCCTCCACGGTTTCTTCCGGGGAAAAGCTTCCGGATCCCGTAACGATCGTTGTAGAGGATGATTCCACTCCTCCCGCTGAGGGCATGGTCCGCAGCCGTCTTACGAACGAATGGGTGGATGCCGATGTGGCTGCTACACGCCCCATTGCCGTAATGATCCCCAATGAGGCATCTGCAATTCCACAATACAGTCTGTCCGATGCTTCTATTATTTATGAGGCGAATGTAGAGAACCGTATGACCCGGATGATGGCAATCTACGAAGACTGGCAGAATCTGGACAAGATCGGCAATATCCGCAGTCTTCGTGATTATTATGCTTACTGGGCATTCGAATGGGATGCTTTTATCGTACATTTCGGCGGTCCGTTTTTCATCAATGAGTTGCTGGCGCAGCCGGATACTCAGGATGTGGACGGTACCTCCGGGAGTGATGAGGCTGCCTTTTTCCGTACTACCGACCGCAACAAGCCTCACAATGCTTATGCTTCCGGTGAAGGTCTGCAGAAGGTGATCGAGAAAAAGGGCTACAGCCTGGGATACCGCGGACTCAGCGATGAGAATCATTTCAGGTTTGCCACCAAGGCGGAACCGAACACCCTTGGGCAGTATGGTGCCAAAGCAAAGGATGCCACCTATATCGATATGTCCGGGTGTTATCCGCTGACAAGGTGTTATTTTGAATTTAACGAGGATGACGGCCTCTATTACCGTTCCCAGCATCTGTCCGGCAGCACAGACGGCCCTCATATAGATGCCGCCACCGGAGAGCAGCTGACTTTCAAAAATATTCTGGTACAGAATACGTTTCACGAGGAACTGGGCGAGGGGTATCTGGCTTTTCAGTGTCATGACACCACCCGGGACGGCTGGTTCTTCACCAATGGCAGGGGAATACATGTGAATTGGGAGAAGACTTCCGATTACAGTGCCACCAGATATTACGATGACAACGGGGACGAGATCATCCTCAATACCGGCAAGACCATGATCTGTATTATCGAAGATGGAGATTCCTTTACGTTCCATTAATGTAAATGGAAAGTTACGAAAGCATAGCCGCGCATAGGCATAGTGAAGACAGCGATGGGCGCTCGCGCATGATTCGCTGTCTTTACTTATGCCGAGATGCGGCGAACGCCGCGATATGA
>ENA-OROM01000526-OROM01000526.1-human-gut-metagenome-genome-assembly--contig:-NODE-526-length-48194-cov-5.096242_pt1 | contig 48194 bp, 48 predicted proteins | sample MGYA00242129_ERZ509050 | MGnify/ENA primary metagenome ERZ509050 (study PRJEB26280, sample SAMEA2338701) | human gut metagenome | biome: human gut; feature: human-associated habitat; material: faeces...
TAAATATTTAAAAAGAGAAAGGAAGTTGATATATGCATGATAAAAAAATAATTTTAAACATAAATTTAAATAGGTGGTTTAAATATGAAAGGAGCCTATTTGAATAAAATTTCATTTAAAGATCTTATTTTGAAGTACCTAATCGAAGAGATAATGAAAGAAGAAGGAGTAAACAATAATTAATGATTTGCAATTATTCATTAATGATGTTATCATTCATTTGTCTAAATACCCAATTAAGTAAGAGGATTGGAGGAATGAATGAATAATACTTACTTAAATGGATTAGATTTCAATGTTGGAATCTATATAAGATTATCTCAAGAAGATAAGGACAAAAAATATGAATCTGATAGTGAAAGTGTAATAAATCAAAAAGAATTATTAAGGAATTATGTTAAAAACAATAATTTTAATTTAGTTAAAGAATATGTTGATGATGGATTTTCTGGAACTGATTTTGAAAGACCAGGATTTAAAAGTTTATTAGAAGATATTAATAATAAAAAAATTAATTGTGTAATAGTAAAAGACTTATCAAGACTTGGCCGTGATCATGTTATGACTGGTTATTATATTGAAACATTTTTTCCAGAGAACAATATAAGATTTATTTCTATATTAGAATCTTTTGATAGTTTTAAAAATCAAGCTAGTAATGATTCGTCAACATTTATAATTGCTTGTAATGATTATTATAGTAAACAAAATTCTATTAAGATTAGAAATGTTTTAAATGAAAAAAGAAAAAGTGGTAAATTTGTAGGAAGTCTTCCATGCTATGGATATATGAGAGATCCTAAAGATAAAGGACACTTAATTCCTAACCCAGAAACTGCTCCGATTGTAAAAAATATATTTAAATGGAGAGCAGATGGTATTGGGCCTACCGAAATAGCAAATAGACTTAATAAAGCGCATGTAGTTACACCTAGTGGTTATAAAAAGACTAATTATTCATCTAGATTAATTGATAGAGATAATTGGAACATTTCCACAGTAAAAAAGATTTTAATTAATAGAATTTATACAGGAGATTTAGTTCAGCACACTCAGACTAAAGTAAATTATAAATCAAAAAAGAAAATAACATTGGATGAAAAATTATGGATGGTAGTAGAAAATACTCATGAGCCATTAGTCGATAAAGACACTTTTGATTATGTTAATAATTTAAGAAAAAGAAATACAAGAAATTATGAAATTAAAACTGGTAGAGAAAAAAGGTTACTAGAAGGTAAGTTGTTTTGTAAGGAATGTGGGAATAGACTTACCGTACTTTATAGAAAAAAACAAGATTATTGGTCAGTTAATTGTAATAGATATTCAAGAGATCCAGTTAGAGGTAGATGTTATTCACATTTTTATCCATATAACTATTTGGAAGAACAAGTGTTAGAGCAAATCAACAAATCTGTTTCTAAATTAATGAAAGAATTGGATTTAAAGCAATTAAATGATGAGGTTGTTAAAAATGTCTATAAGGAAACTAATAACATAGACAATGTTATCAAGAATTTAGAAACAGAAAAAGAAAAAATAACTAAGAGAATTACAACTTTATATAATGATAGATGTGATGGAGTAATATCTACTGAAACTTATAAAGAACTAGCTAAAGAATCAGAAACTAAATTAAAAGAAATTAACAATTTAATAGACAATGAAAACATAAAAAAATATAAAATAAAAAACAAGGTCAATATTTTACCAGACTACACTAAAAAGATAAAGAAACTATTAGATTTAAATAAACCTAAAAAAGAATTAATAGATACATTAATTGATAAAATAGTTATTGATAAAGATAGAAATATTACTATATGTTTTAAATATGATATTGTACCAGTAGTTTCATTTGTATATGAGAATAGAAATTTAATAAGAAATCCTTATGGAAGAATTGGTAAAAATAAAATATAGTGATATAATAAATCTCAAATTATTTAGGAGGTTTATTTATGCAAGAAATAATTAATTATCTATTTGAAAACTTTTTTAATATTTTGTTGGTTATTGGAGGTTTAGGTGCTTATATTGTTTACTTTCGCGAATGTGCAGCAAGAAAACGAGATGCAGCGGCTTTAATAGTTACACAAATTGAAGAGTTGAAAGATAAACTGTTAATAATAAATAATATATCAACAGGTAATTCGGTTAATCAAAAAGCTTTTTATGAAACTATAGATATTATTACTGATAATCAGTGGGAAAAATATAAACATATGTTTATCAATGAAATTGATTCTTATAGTTTTAAAACTATAAATAGTTTTTACGAATCTATTTTGAGTATTAAAGATCAACTTTTATTTGTTAAACAATTACAACATCAACAATATCATAATATTCAAGGTATGTTAGATACAAATTGTAATTCGTTCATTTTGGACGGTATGAATATGTTGATTTCATCACCTTCATTAACTGATTTAAAGAAAATTATAAGTGATAAAGAGGCAGATAAAGATTCTGAAAGCAATCAAAATGGAAATTTTAGTGAATTAGTAGATTATTTGATTAAGGCTAATCCAAATTTTGATATTAATCAATTTTGGAAAATATATAATAGTAAAAAAGAATGGTTAAAAAGTATTGTGAATGAGTCTCCCTATATTCAATATGTTCCTACTCAAGTAGCAGAAACATTAAATAAGGAGATAACGAATATAAATTCAATTGAAATAATTGGTTGCGAAGGATTTAGAAATTTAAAAAAAATAGCAAAAATAAAATAGATTTTTACTTTTATACCGCAAACGGTATGATTGACATTAAAAGAGTATAATTACTAATGGAAACTAAACTCGCGAGGTGGCGAAGGCGCAGAAATAATTTACGCACTTCGTAATGATGATACTCTAGCTAGTATGGCTCTAGAAAACATTGGTGATGCAGGTCAAAAAATGAGAAAAATATATCAGCGAAGACTGCCAGAAAATCCAAGTAAAGATTACTACTATATCATTAGAGAAACGGATCCCATGCAATCATTGTTAGTAGAGTATGGATTTATTGATAATAGCGCAGACCAACAAAAACTAAAGAATAATCTAACAGATTATGTAGAAGGAGTAGTAAAAGCAATTGCAGACTATGGTGGTTATGAATATACACCGCCGGGAATGAGTGGAAGTAATAACACTTACACAGTAGTAAAAGGTGATACTCTTTCGGGTATTGCTAATAAATTTAATACTACAATAAGCGAACTAAAAGAACTAAATCATTTAACTTCCGACCTTATTCAAATTGGTCAAGTGCTATTTATACCAACAACCACAACAACACCAGTATATAGCACATATACAGTAGTAAAAGGCGATACATTATACGGTATAGCCAGTAAATATGATATAAGTGTAGACGAATTAAAAAGCTTAAATAATTTAACCAGCAATACACTCTATATAGGCCAACAATTAAAAGTTCCAGAAAAAGACATAGAAGAAAGTGAAGAATATGAAATTTATACAGTAGTAAAAGGCGATAGCTTATGGTTAATATCTCAAAAATATGATGTTCCGGTAGATGACTTAATAGAGCTGAATAATTTAGAAACCGTAAACTTACAAATAGGGGATAAGTTGAAAATTCCAAAAGCTACATCCAAAAAGACATATATAGTCCAAAAAGGCGACAGCTTATGGTCAATAGCAAAAGATTATAACATCAGTGTAGAAGAACTAAAACTAGCTAATAATTTAACTTCTAATTTATTATCTATCGGGCAACAACTAATTATTCCATAAAAAAATTGCTTATATAAAAGCAATTTTTTATTCTAAGTTAAGCTTTCTATCAAAAGTTTTTACTGCAAGGAAATAATAAGCAACAATAAATAAAACAGAAATAACTAACGAAAGAGCAATGAATCCATTAATTAATCCAAAGTCAAGTACATTACTTCCATCAACGTATTGTTGATAATTAGAATCCATTAACATAAATGGTAACAAAAGAATTGCAGAAATGATTTGAGTTGCATTATATATGACGATTCCATAAATGATGGAATAAAGAACTTTGCTATTATGTTTTTGCCCTAAGGCTATAGATGCGTAAATCATAATTTGATTAAATACCACTCCAATAAAAATAGATAGAAGTAAAAGAATTAAAAAGATAGTGTCAATATGTCCGATAGCTTCCACAAAAGTATGAACAAATTTTGAATCAAACCACAAACCATAAACTCCCACAAATAATAATACAAAAATCATAATTCCAGATATAACTAAATAAATAGTAGAACTAATGGTTTTAGAAAGAATTAAACTATGTTTAGAAACTGGAATAGTGTGCATTAGATATCCTTCATCCTTTACTAAATTTTGATAAAATTTAAGAATGGTAAAAATAAAAGTTACGATAGGAACTGCAATTAGTATTATGACAAATATTGCACTAATAAATCCACTTGGTACAGAAAAAACAGAAAATTTATCAGCTAATATATTAGCAATTCTAGTAAGCAGAGCTAATAAAAGTGAAATTCCATATACTGGAAGTAATACTTTTGATAGAGATTTAAAATCATATTTTAATAGTTTCGTTAGCATTTAAATTCCTCCCTAAACAACTTATCAATCGTTGTTTTTTTCTTTTTACGAATTGTATCTGCATCTTCGTTTAAAACAATCTTACCCTGATTAATAAAAATAACCTGATCTAAAATTTTTTCAATATCTGCAATTAAATGAGTACAAATAATAATAGAAGATCCTTCATTAAAATTAGTAAGAATAGTATCTAAAATATAATCTCTACTAGCAGGATCAACACCACCGATAGGCTCATCCAAAATATATAAGTCTGCTTTTCTACTCATAACCATAACCAGCTGTACTTTTTCTTTTGTACCTTTAGACATATTTTTTAACTTATCATTTTCATTAATTTTTAATTTATTTAATAATTTTAAAGCCTTCTTCTCATCAAAATCTTGATAAAAATCTTTAAAGAACTGAATTAATTCAGATACTTTCATATTCATATTTAAATAGGTTCTCTCTGGTAGATAAGAAATTATCTTTTTACTTTCGATACCAGGTTCTTTTCCTTTAATCAAAATTTCCCCGCTAGAAGGTTGCAACAAATCATTAATAATTTTAATGAGTGTTGTTTTTCCACTACCATTAGGACCTAGCAGTCCATATATTTTTCCTTTTTCAATCTTAAGATTAATGTCAATTAAGGCTTGTTTTGCACCATAATTTTTTGACAAATTTCTAAATTCAATTAATTCCATTATGTAGTTTTCCTTTCTTTTAACAGTTTCATAACTTCATCTTTATCCAACCCTAGTATATTCATATCATTAATAAAGTTATCTATTTTTCGGGTTGCCAACTCTTTTTTTACTTGATGAATGATATTCTCATCTTCTGTAACAAATTTTCCAGACGTTCGTTTTGTATAGATTAATCCATCTTGTTCGAGTTCGGAAAGTGAGCGCTGAATAGTATTAGGGTTTACTCGAATCATAGATGACAATTCTCTAACAGAAGGGAGCTTCTCACCAGATTTAAAGTTTCCCAGGACTATTTCTAATTTGAGCATTTCCACTAGCTGCTTATAAATTGGTTTATCATCATCAAATTCAAATTCCATAAACTCCTCCTTTGTATTAATTGATTAATACAGTTATACAGCTGATTGATAAAAAAGTCAACAAAAAACTGCTATTTTCTAGCAGTTTTGATATAAGGATTCATATGGGTAATTTTAGACTTTAATAAAGTTAATTGTTTAATTTTATTACTAGAGTAACCATCCAATATTACATCGGTCTCAGAAATTACTTTATAATCATCGTTTGACATAGCACGAGCCCCACGATTTTCTAAGAATAAATCTATAACAACAAGATCAAGCCAGCGGAATGCTTTTGCTTTAGCAAATTTAGGATGGTTAGAGTCATTGATAGAAAGCCGCTTTAATCTAGCCGTCTTGGCCAAAGACCAGTCATCTTTGCCTGTATCAACATAAGAATATGGATCTTCAGAGTTAGCAAAAAACGCCATCGTCCAAGAACGAATTAGATTATCATATTCATTCCCTGGTTTTATTCTAGAAATAAAATTAGTCTCAATTTCTTCATCTCCAGTACTTAAGCTAGAAAAAGTAATATTTAAAAGAAGATACTTATTTTCTTCTACTGCATAAATCCTTTTTAAAAGATCGGTATTTGGGACGGAAATTCGCCCAATATAGTAAATTAAACTTTCTTTTAAATAAAATAATTCTTCATCGGATAGCTTATCAAGATCCGGAGTAACATCAAAATAGCAATCTTCTAAAATCTGTTCTAGTCTCTTAGCAATTATTATTTGATCTTCTATCGGTAAAGTGGATATTTTGCCACGAACAAGATCTGTAATTTCATTATTATTTGCTTGGTTTCCAAGCATAGCAATCGTTCGCTCATTACTCGTTAACATAGCTTCCACTAACTGATTGATATCCATAAACTCACCACTTTCTAAAAAAAGTATATCACAAAATAAAAAATAGATAACAAGATTATCTATTTTTAATTAGCTTTTCTTCTAGCATACCAAATACCGAATCCTATACCTGCTACTACCAAAACTATAGCAATCACAACAGCAATGTCAGATGCGTAATTATCTTCTTTTTTTCCATTTACAGACTCAACATAAGTCATAACATCATAACGACTATCAGTATCTTTTTCATATTCTGATTGAATTTTATCAATAATTTCATCGTCATAAGAAGATGTATATCCATCCCATGATTGATTACCAATGATAATGTAAGGTACACCCTGAGGTTCTTCTTTTCTAATATCTGCAACCTCATTCATTAAGTCAACATTATCAGTATCATACCAAGTTTCGTAAGAAACAATATCAAATTGGTCACCTAATTCATCTTCTATACTATCAAAGAATTCTTCAGCTTCGGCACAATGTGGGCATCCATTTCCATAAAAGAAATAAACATTAACAGGATCTTTATCTTTGGCTAAAACAGTACATGGTACTAATAAAATTCCAATTAGCATAACAAATAAAAATTTTAGTTTTTTCATCTTACTTTACCTCCTCTATAACTATAGCATAATTTTATAAATTACACTATGAAAAACAGTAATTACTAATAAAAAAAGAAGAAATTTCATCAGATTTTCACAAATCTATTTATCTTCTTTTTCTGCTAGTTTTCTTAATTTTTCTTCAGCTTCTTCCATAGGAATATATAACTTACACTTACAAATACCATCGCTAATAAATTCATCACAAGGACACAAGGTAGTATCATCAACATTAACTCTACATGGGCAATGCCCATTTTTCTTTTCTAAACCTTCTATAATCGCTGAAACATATTTTTTGTCTGGATTAATTCTATAATTTTTCATAACATCCTCCTATCCATATTATATATCAGAACAATTAAAGTTTGGTATAAAACTTTCACTTTGTGTTTCACCTTCCTGTATAAATGCATATTCTACACCCAAATTCAAAGCAAAATCAATAACATCCTGATATTCCTCATCACTAACTTTAGAGTTAAGATTTGGAAACTGCACAAAGTGTTTCAATGGAGTATACTGATTCATTATACTAATAATAATAGCATCTTTATAAGTATTATATAAATACTGTACTAGCTTCTTAGCATCATCACCATGACCGGGTAGGATAAGAATACGAACAATAACCCCACGAACCATCAAGTCATCTTTTATAACAAATTGTCCAACTTGCTTTATCATTTCATCAATAGCCAAAGTTGCATAATGAAAATAATCTTTAACATGAGAGTACTGGCAAGCTAGAGTATCATCAAAATATTTTAAATCCGCCAAATAGACATCAACGATACCATCTAACATACGAATAGTGGAAACATTTTCATAGCTACTTGTATTATAAACAATAGGAATTTTCAACTCTTTACCTTTGATTTTTTGAATTGAAGATACGATTTGAGGAACATAATGAGTGGGAGTGACTAAATTAATATTATTGGCCCCTTGTTTTTGCAAATCTAAACATAATTCTTGGAATCGCTCTTCAGATATCTCCTTGCCATAACCTCCGGTACTAATCTTATAATTCTGACAAAAGATACATTTTAAATTGCAATAGGAGAAAAAAATAGTACCACTACCCGTTTCCCCTGAAATAATGGGCTCTTCCCACATGTGCAACCCATAATGAGCAACTTTCATCTTTTCCCCCGCTCCACATACACCGGTAGTATGATAACGGTTAATTTTACAATTTCTAGGACATAAAGTGCATGATTCCAATTCATTCATAAAAACACCTCGATTACTATAATAGCATAAAGATATTGAAATTTGATGGTAAAATGTTATAATAAACATCAACAATAAAGGAAAAATGCATATGGAAAAAAATTTTTATACACAATTGGAAGAAAAAGTACAACAGAATCTAAAAAAAATAAAACAAACAGACCCCTTCTTGTATAAGGAGATGAGAATCATTTATGAGATGCTAAAAGATGCAGAATATCCGACTTCTAAAGGATTAGTCCAAGGACCGTTAGCGAGAGTAACTGAAGAACAAGCTATTGCATTAGTGGCAGAATTCTTAGAAAAATGTAACCCAAGATATAAAGATAATTTATTAAAAGATTATTCAAATGGGAAGATAATCTTTAATCCAGAAGAAAAAAGTATTATGAAATGGGACGTTAAATCCCTAGAATATGATATAAATATTGAAAAAACAGACACTATCACAATGGCCTACGATTTAGTTCATGAATATTTTCATACTTTGAATTTAAACATATATGTTGTAAGAGCGGCACTAACAGAAACAGTTTCTATTATAGCGGAACTTATGTTTTTAGAATTTCTAAAAACAAAAGGTTATAGCGATTATGACTTAAATATTGTAAATCAAAAAAGAAGAAGTTATTATAACAATAACTTACATCTATTAAAATTGGTATTACCATTATACTTAGATAAAAAAGAAAAGAATACAATTGCTGAAGAAACATATAGAAATCTTCCAGAACTGGTTGGCGTATCTCAACAAAATATAAATCTAAATTTAGAACATATATTGAATTCAAAAGAACTAGCCTTAGATGCATATAAATATGTAATTGGTTATCTGCAGGCCAGAATGGTTCTGTATAAAGGACTTGATTGCCATGGTTTAGAAGCATTAAACGAAAATCTAAAAAATGCTAACTTTAAAGAATTTGAAGAAAGGCTAATAGGTGATGATTTAGTAGAAACAATACATACCTATGCAAAGAAAGATGATTTTTCCTATCAACCAATCCAGTTAGTAAAAAAGTAAAGCATAAATAAAAACCTCATAACATACACTTTGTTAGGAGGCTTTTATGTTAAATGGACTAACGAATAAAGAAGTAATCGAACAAAGAAAAGAATATGGTAGTAATGAAATCACTAGAGCAAAACAAAAAGGAATAGGAAAATTATTTTTAGAGTCATTAGGAGATCCAATTATTAAAATATTACTAATTGCCTTAGGAATAAAAACAATGTTTCTGTTTCATGAATTTGATTGGTTTGAAACATTAGGAATTGTGATTGCTATTATGATAGCTTCTTTAATTTCAACTATTTCTGAATATGGCAGTGAAGAAGCATTTAAGAAACTCCAGCAAGAATCTTCTAAATTAAAATGCAAAGTAAAAAGAGATGGTAGTGTAAAAGAAATACCAATGGATGATATCGTAGTAAAAGATTTAGTTTTGCTACAAACCGGAGATAAAATTCCTGCAGATGGTATTATAAGAGAAGGTTCAGTACTAGTAGATGAATCAAGTATGAATGGAGAAGCAAAAGAAACAGAAAAAACAATTGGAGACAAACTGTTTAGAGGAACAGTAATATATGCAGAAGAAGCATATATGGAAGTAACAGAAGTAGGCAATCAAACCTTCTATGGGAAAATGAGTCAAGAACTTCAAGAGACAGCAGGAGATAGCCCTTTAAAAATTAGATTAAGAGAATTAGCGAAGTTTATTAGTAAAATAGGATATATAAGTGCGGTATTAGTAGCCCTTTCTTATCTATTTACAGAAATAGTCATAGCCAATTCTTTTAATTTGGAACAAATTATGGATACTATAACAAATTTTCCCAAAATGATGAATATATTAATTTATGCATTAACACTAAGTGTAACAATTATAGTAGTAGCGGTTCCAGAAGGGCTACCCATGATGATTACTTTAGTACTTTCTTCAAACATGAAAAGAATGCTAAAGAGCCATGTTTTAGTAAGAAAAATGGTAGGAATTGAAACCGCTGGAAGTCTAAACATTTTGTTTACTGACAAAACGGGAACATTAACAAAAGGAAAATTAAAAGTAATTAGTTTTATAGATGGAAATGGAACAGAATATAAAACAGAAAAAGAATTGCTAAAACATAAATTTCTCCACGAACATGTAAAAAATAATTGTTTATATAATAATAGTAGTAATTTTGATGATAATCATGTACCTATCGGAGGAAACATTACAGATAGAGCAGTATTAGAATTTATTAAATCTGATAGTAATAAAAAATATAAAAAAATAAAAATCATTCCCTTCGATAGTAAAAACAAATTTTCTGGAGCAGTAATAGACATAGGTAAAAAAGTTAATTATATCAAAGGCGCTCCCGAAAAGCTTCTACCTTTATGTAAAACTTATATAAAAGAAAATGGTCAAAAGGAAATAATATCTAATAAAGAGAAAATAGCATACGAAATAAAGAAAAAAACAGAACAAGGAATACGAGCAATTTTACTTGCCTATAATGATAATTACATGCCTGAAAGACTAGAAAGACTAACGCTAATTGGCCTCATGTATATAAAGGACGAAGTCAGAGAAGAAGCCAAAGAAGGAATTGAACTGGTCCATAAATCCGGTATTCAAACAGTAATGATTACAGGTGATAATAAAGATACAGCGATAAATATAAGCAAAGAAATTGGGTTAATAAGTGATAAGGAAGATATTATTTTAACGAGTGATGAGCTAAAAGAACTTTCAGATGATAAAGTGAAAGAAATTTTACCTAGATTAAAGGTAGTGGCTAGAAGTATGCCACAGGATAAGAGTAGATTGGTACGTTTAGCCGAAGAAAAAAATTTAGTAGTCGGAATGACCGGCGATGGAGTAAATGATGCTCCTGCATTAAAAAAAGCTGATGTTGGCTTTGCGATGGGAAGCGGAACAGAGGTTGCAAAAGAAGCAAGTGACATTGTTATATTAGATAATAATTTTTTATCCATAGCAAATGCTATTTCTTATGGTCGTACAATATTTAAAAGTATTAGAAAGTTCATTATTTTTCAGTTAACAATTAATTTATGTGCAGTAAGTTTATCTATCGTTGGGCCGTTTATAGGAATAGAAACCCCTGTAACAGTCATTCAAATGCTATGGATTAACATGATTATGGATACTTTAGCAGGCATTGCCTTTTCTTACGAACCACCATTGAAATCATATATGCAAGAAACCCCAAAGGCTAAAAATGAAAAAATAATGAATTCTTATATGTATAGTGAAATAGTTTTTACAGGGATTTATTCGGCGCTACTTTGTCTTTTCTTTTTGAAAAGTCCAACAATAAGAATGTTATATAGAACTGACCCTTCAAATAAATACATCATGACAGCATTTTTTGCATTATTTATATTTATGGGAATATTTAACTGCTTTAATGCTAGAACACCACGATTAAATTTACTAGCAGACTTAAACAAAAATAAAGTATTTATCTTAATTATTTTATTTATTATTCTAGTACAGCTTTATTTAATATACTATGGTGGAAATTTATTTAGAGCATATGGTTTATCATCAAAAGAATTAATAATTACAATTTTGTTAGCTTCAACCGTAATACCAGTGGATTGGTTACGGAAACTAGCAACGAAACGAAACAAAACAATTTAAAAGGAGAATTTATGAATAGAATAGATAAAAAATTTCAAGAATTAGTAGTAGAAATAACAAGAAAGTCTAAAGAGGAAATTTACAATCAAATAAAAGAAACATATACAATGAGTCCAATAGAAGTAAAAACGGCATTAGAAAATTATTTTAAAACTTTTGCTTACTGGGGAAAATTAGAAGAATATAGAGGAGAGTATGAATCTTTATATTTGAGAGCAACTTCCCTAAAAGATCATATAGAAGACTATGTTTGGTTGTATAACAAATTAACAGATTATCGTTCTAAAAAATTACTTTTTGCAATATTAAACAATTGGTATTATTTTGATACAAGAGAAACTAGTATATCTTTAGAAAGGAACTATGATCAATACTGGGATTTAGATATTATAAAACCAACAAGTGAAGAAGTAATAGTAGATGTGGGTGCATATACAGGCGATAGTATACTTACGTATATCAAAAATTATGGTATAGACAATTATAAAAAAATTTATGCTTATGAAATAACTCCAGAAAGTATAGAATTAATAAGAAACAATACAAGATATTACCCAAATATTGAAATTAGAAAAAAAGCGGTAGTAGACTTCCCTAAAAAAGTATACATGCATATAAATGAAGAAGGATCATCGGCAAACCAGATATCTGAAGAAGGAGAAGAAATACTAGAAGGAATAAGTATTGATAATGATATAGAGGAACAAGTTTCTATGATAAAAATGGATATCGAAGGTGGAGAAACCAAAGCCTTACTTGGCTGCAGTAATCATATAAAAATGGAGACACCCAAGCTATTGATTTCAGTTTATCATAACTATGAAGATTTATGGAAAATTCCTAGGATGATAGATGATATGAATAGTAATTATGAATTCTATCTTCGATGTTATGGAACAGAATTGTTTCCAACAGAGATTATTCTTTATGCAATAAAAAAAGAAGCATGATATAAGCCCTTCTTGTGGAATGAATGAAATTTATGATCAAAAATTCACCGCTTCCTTAGTAAAGAGAGACGGAGTCACAGCAGAACTGTTAAGAAAAAATGGAATTCAGGTAGTTTCTTCAGATGAATATTTATAAAAAGAAAAAAGTGGTTATTACTCACAAGTAAAACCACTTTTTTCAGCTTGTTCTTTAACGCTGTCATAAGTACCTTCAGCATCAGCAAGACCATCTAAATTATAATCAGATAAATCTTCATCTTTAGCTTTTGCTACATCAACATCAATTGTTATTGTATAAATATGGTCACTTTCATTGTTATCTTTAGTCAATTCAATTCCTTCTTTATTAGAATCAGGAAATTGTTCAGCTAATGTGTCAGTAAAAAGATCCCAGTTGTTTTTTATTGTATCATTAGTTGCTTCACTCGCTACAATAAGCTTAAGATTAGAAACCTTATCACCGTTGAAAGTAACTTCAACTGTTTGATCCATACTTAACCCAGCTTGCTTTTGATTAGTAGAACAAGTAAGCACTTTTTCACTACCACATCCTGCCAAAAGTAAGCAAGAAGCAAAAGCAAAAGTTATACCCAATATTTTTAATTTCTTCACGTCAATACTCCTTTCTACTTTTAATATACTGTAATAGAAGAAAAAAGTAAAGTTTTATATAATTTTTCTGTCTAAAAATAATAATTAATTTTCCAAAGAAATCTTTTCTAAGTCGAAATAAAAACCGTATTCTAAATAAGCTTCATCGCCAACCTTTGCCATTTTTTCTTCTACTTTTAGTCCACCCAATCCTTCGTAAAAAGATATAGCACTCTTATTATCAGAAAAACACCAAACAATCATATTGTGCTTGCCTAGAGAATAGAGTTCTTTAGCCGTAGAAATTAACAAATTAGAGCCGATTCCTCTTCCGGCTTCTTTTTTCTTTACGTATAAACTAACAAGTTCAGAATCGTATTTTTTATCTTTATCTTCTGGCATAAAACAAGAGTACCCTAAAACTTCATCTCCTCGTACCGCAACAAAAACCAAATCTTTATATTCATCAAAACTACTTAAGTATCTTTGTGTTTGAGAGTCATAGTCGAGAGAGTTTAAATATTTAGAGGCCACTATTTTGTCGTAGGCAGTTCTCCATCCATCGATTTTAATATGAGCCATCTGTTCTTGATCTTTCTCTAAGTTTTTACGGATAATATAATCTTCGCCAGGCTCTAATAAATGAAGCGATTGATTCATTTGAGAAAGTGCAGAGATAATTAAATTATCTTCAATAGCAAAAGTAACCCTACCAACTAATTCATTTGGATACGGCCAACTAATAGATTGACCCACTAAGAAACGAGTACGATAAGTTCGGTAAAAGAAAGTAAGTAAATCTCGCTCAGTATTAATAACCATATTCTTATATTTCATACCACGAACTTTTGTAAAATCTAAAATGGCAAAAAATCCAGATTCAGGTTCTAAATTATCAGGAAACTTTGTATAAGGAAGTCCTTCTAAAGCTTGCTCTAACAACACTGGATCACTAATTTGATTACTAATTTTTTCTTGGATTTTCTTCTTCGCAGAAATATCTTTAATGGAATCAATTCCTTCTACTAAAGCCTTTAATAACTGGTACTTCTTCTGATAAATTATTCTTAATTTAGAAAAATAGTCTTGATAAATAGCATCGCGCTCAGGACGCACATTAAAAGCACCAGCAAGAGCTCGTCCAACAATATCAGGAGCAGAATCCATACCTTGGAAGATACGATTAATTAGTTCTCGAATAATCACTTCGTCGGCAACTACAAAGCCGGCCCTAAGACTTGCCATACCATAACTTTTAGAAAGCCCGAACAAAGAAATTGTATTTCTAAACATCCCTGGAATAGTAGCAATAGGTTTAGCGAGATTATCTGCATCAAAAGTCAAATCTCGATATACCAAGTCATCGATAATAAACACTCCGCGCTTTAAACAAACTTCCCCAATTTCTTTTAATAAACCTTCATTCTTTTCTCCCATAACTTTACCAGTAGGGTTATTAGGATTAGCATTAACAAAAGCTACAACTCTAGGAATATAACCTTTACGACGATTATAAACTTTTTGTAAACTTTCGTTAATTTCATCAATTTTATTTGCCAGCTTTTCCGGATTTACAAGAAAGTGGTCTTCTTTAGATAAAGGCAAAATTTCTACTTCAGCACCAGCACGCTCAGCACGTATAGTAAATAACCCATAATTAGGGCCTGTAACCAAAACAACATCTCCAGGTTTAGAAATAATACTAACTACCATATTAAAAGCAATAGAAGTAGATGGCAAAAAAGTAATATTATGGACACATAAACCCTTATCATCAATATCAGAATAATTATAAGGCGTAGTATTAATAAAACCTTCTTTTTCTATATAATCAAGTAGTACTTTTCTAATTTCATCAGACCCTTCAGTGTATGGATATTTATACATATAAGAGTCAAGAGCTTTTTTCATTTCATCGATAGCCATAGGAAAAGGTGGGTATTTAGTAGGATTACCACTACCCAAATCAATATCAGGAATCGTAGTGATATCATCATCCCTAACTTCGAATCCATAATATTCAATAGCATCTGCTATTTCTTGAACAGTTGGATTAAAAGAATCTCCATCGTATCTACCTCCGACTTCTGGAAGCCCAAAACGTCTTTCTCCTAAGCTTGGATTTTGCTGCAACAAGCGATCAATTGCACTAGATTTAATAATCATAAATTACCTCCTAATAATTTTAGCGTTCTAAAATGTGTTCCAAAGATACTTCTAAGATAGATTTAATATGGTCATCATCTAAAGAATAATAAATATTTTTTCCATCTCTTCTAATTTTTACCAATTTAGCATTTCGCAAGGACTTTAACTGATGAGAAACAGCTGAAATGGACATATTAAGTAAATAAGCCAAATCACTAACACAAAGTTCTCCATATTCCAACACCATTAATAGTTGAAGTCTTGTGCTATCTCCCATAATCTTAAAAAAGTCAGATAAATCGGTAATAGTATTATAAGAATCTAATTTTTGTTTGATTTCATTTACTAAATTTACATCATGGATTGTTATATCTGCATTATTTTCCAAGAATATCACCTCAAATTTATTATAAGTCAAGAAAAAAAATTAATCAAACAATTAAAAAAACATTGACATTTGAATACATATTCAAATATAATAATAGTAACAATTGAATAATTATTCAAATGAAAGAGAGGTATTATGAAAAAAGTTTTTAAATTAGAAAATTTAGATTGTGCAGCTTGTGCTTCAAAAATGGAAGAAGCTATCCAAAAAATTGAAGGTGTAGAAAGTGTCTCTGTCAATTTTATGACTCAAAAGATGAAAGTAGAAGTAACTGATCAAAACTATGATACAATTATGACGGAAATAAAAAAAGTATGTAAAAAAATAGAACCAGATTGTACCATACTAGATAAATAGGTGAGAATATGACAAAAAAAGAGAAAAAAGAACTAGTAAAAATTATTATAACTATAATACTTTTAATATTAATTAGAGTATTACCGGTAATAGACGTAGTAAAGTTAATATTATATATAGTTGCATACTTAATTGTCGGATATCAAGTAGTATTAAAAGCAATAAAAAACATTTTCTCTGGGCAAGTATTTGATGAAAATTTTTTGATGAGTTTAGCAACAATAGGAGCCTTTGCGACAGGGGAATATCTAGAGGCAGTGTTAGTAATGCTACTATATCAAATTGGAGAATTATTTCAGTCTTACGCCGTTGGCAAGTCAAGAAAATCAATTACAGAGTTAATGGATATTAGGCCAGATTACGCCAATATTGAACAGAATGGAAAATTGGTAAAAGTAGATCCGGAAGAAATATCTGTAGGAGATAAAATAATAGTAAAACCCGGAGAAAAAATACCGCTAGATGGAATAGTAGAAGATGGAGAGTCAATGCTAGATACGAGTGCATTAACAGGAGAATCAGTCCCAAGAAAAGTACATAAAGAGGATGTTGTATTAAGTGGGTGTATTAATAAGAATGGTATCTTAACAATCAAAGTAACTAAGGAGTTCGAAGAGTCTACGGCTTCAAAAATTCTAGATTTAGTAGAAAATGCCAGTAATAAAAAAGCACGTGCCGAAAACTTTATTACAAAATTTGCCAAATACTATACTCCAATTGTAGTAATATTAGCACTATGTTTAGCATTCATTCCCCCATTATTTATAAAAGACTTAACAGTTTTAGAGTGCGTAAAAAGAGCAATGACATTTTTAGTGATTTCTTGTCCTTGTGCATTAGTAATATCAGTACCACTAGGATTTTTTGGTGGAATTGGCGGAGCATCACGCCAAGGAATATTAATTAAAGGAAGTAATTATTTAGAGACACTATCGAACACCAAAGTAGTAGTGTTTGATAAGACAGGTACGTTAACAGAAGGAAAATTCCAAGTAGTAGAAGTAGTTTCTAAAAATAAGAATCAAATGCTAGAAATAGCTGCTTTAGCAGAGGCTTATTCATCACATCCTATTGCTTTAGCAATCAGAGAAAAATATAAACGTGAACTTAATAAATCTAGAATAAAAGATATAAAAGAATTAGCGGGCCTAGGAATAAGTGCAAAGATAGATAATAAAAAAGTATATGTAGGAAATGAAAAATTAATGCAAGATCATAAAATAAAATATAAAAAAGCATTAGAGCTGGGAACAATTGTTTATATAGCAGTAGAAAATGAGTTTTTAGGATATATTGTTATTTCTGACAAAGTAAAAGAAAATGCTAAAGAGGTAATTTCAAATTTAAAAGAAAAAAATCATATAAAAAAGTTAGTTATGCTTACAGGAGATAAAAAAGAAATTGCTGAGAGTATAGCCAGTACTTTAGGTCTAGACAAGGCATATTCTGAGTTGCTTCCTAAAGATAAAGTAGATAAATTAGAAATGATTTTAAAAGAGCAAAATGAAAAAGAAAAGGTTGCTTTTGTAGGAGATGGAATTAATGATGCTCCCGTACTAACAAGAGCGGATATTGGTATCGCCATGGGAGCCTTAGGAAGTGATGCTGCAATTGAAGCGGCAGATGTAGTAATCATGGATGACGATATTTCTAAAATAAGTACAGCTATTAAGTTATCACAAAGAACAATTCGTATTGTAAAACAAAATATTTACTTTGCGATAGGTATTAAAATTTTCTTCTTACTTCTTGGAGCTTTAGGAGTAGCTAACATGATGGAAGCAGTATTTGCCGATGTAGGTGTATCAGTGATAGCCATACTAAATTCTATGAGAGCATTAAAAATTGCTAAAGAAAAGAGATGATAATCATCTCTTTTTTAATATGATATTAGATATAAAACGTGGATAGATTCTAAACAAATTAATAAAAACACTTTCCCACCATAAATCGTTAATAACATCTTCTCGGGAAGAGAAAAAATCATGACGTAATAAAAATCTTTGCCTAATACTAAGACATTTTAAAAGCGGTAAATCCTTTTCTTGTAATGTAGTGTATCCTCTAGCGGCCCCAACACAATAAAACATCTTACAAGTAAAGTTACTAGTAGTACAACCAGTAGGACTAGAATATTTACACATTCTACAGCAACCATTTTTATATTTCATTTTTCTACGTTGAACAATGCATCTATCATGTTCAAAACGACAAATGTTTTTATCTTGATAATAAGTATCAACTTGCTTACATAAAGTATCATAAATATAGGTAACACGTTGTTTTCTCTTTTTAATATTTAAAGAAGAGATAATAGTATCAATTGGAATAAGAGAGTTCTTATTAGAAAAGTGAATAAAACGACAGAAAAAGGAGCGATAAATAAAAAGTCTTCGCTCAAGCTTTTTCAAATCTTGAATAGATTGAATAGAAATAGTAATTTCCATAAACTCACCCTAAAATTATTATAAAAAAAGAAATGTAGGTTGTAAATGAAACAAAGTAATAAAAATATAAAGTAAAAAGAAAAAAACACCAATTTGCCAAAAATAAAAAAAGAACTAAAATAAAGTTTATGCACATTGGAAAATATATTTTAGATGATAATCAAACTAATATTGCTAAAGATGATAGTAAATACTTATTAGTAACTGCAGGTGCAGGAAGTGGCAAAACATTAACAATATTAGGCAAAATAAATTACTTAGTAAACCAAAAAGGGTTAAAAGAAGAGGAATTATTATGCATCTCCTTTACCAAAGCATCAGCAGATAGTCTGAAAGAAAAGATAAAAAAAGATTTAAATTTAAACGTACCAACTTATACATTTCATAAATTGTCACTAGAGATAATTAAAAAGTTAAAAGCTTCATATGAGATTGCGGAAGAAGATTTGCTAGAAGATATAATTAATGAGTTTTTTTACATGGATATATATAACTCAAAGTATTTAATGAAGTTAGTATGTAAATATTTTAAAAAGAATCTGGCAAATGTAAAACAAGAATATAAAACTATAATAGAAGATCAAAAAGAAGAATTAGAAAGTCTAAAAAAAGTATGCAGTACATTTATTAAGTTAATGAAATGTAATAATTATGAGTTAAAGGATTTCTTAGTTTTTTTATCTAGAATAAAAAGAACCATATTCTATACTACATACAAAAAAGAAAAAGCACTTTTGACAATAATTTTAAATATTTATTTAAAGTACAATAGATATTTAACAGAAAATAAAGAAATTGACTTTGATGATATGATTATACTCGCAACGAAACTAGTAAAAGAAGAAAAACTAACATGGCCTATAAAATATATTATTATCGATGAGTATCAAGATACATCACAAATTAGATTTTTACTAATAAAAGAAATGATTAATAAAATTAATGCAAGATTAATGGTAGTAGGAGATGACTTTCAATCAATCTATAAATTTACAGGATGTGATGTTTCACTGTTTTTAAACTTTCCAAATTATTTTCCTAATGCTAAAATAAGAAAGTTAGAGAAGACTTATCGTAATAGTAATGAATTAATAAAAATAGCTGGAAGATTTATCATGAAAAATAAAAATCAGATAGAAAAGGAATTATCTTCAGATAAACATCTAAAAAAGCCAATTAAAATTTTAAAGTATATAAATATTAGAAAAATTTTTCTAGAATTAATAAAAGAACTATCGAAAAATAAAGACCAGAAAATATTAATATTAGGAAGAAATAATAAAGATATTTATTTGTTAATTAGTGAAACTATAAAAATAAATAGTCAAAAAAAGATTATAGTAAAAGGATTTGAATATTTAGACATTACATATATGACAGTTCATAAATCAAAAGGGTTAGAGAGTGACAACGTAATTATCATTAATCTTGAAAATAAAACAACCGGATTTCCAAGTAAAATAAAAGATGAAAGAATTACTCGCTTAGTAACAAAAACAAAAGATACATATCCTTATAGTGAAGAAAGAAGATTGTTCTATGTTGCGTTAACTAGAACGAAGAACAAAGTATTTTTATTAGTTCCACAAAAAAGCCCTTCTATTTTTATAGAAGAGCTAGAATATATAATTAATCATTTAGAAAAAGAAACTAAATTTTTTAAATCGCCAGGAGCACTTAATAAGAAATCATAAGTAATAGTATCATCATAATTATCCCAACTAGCATAGGCAAATAAAACACCAGCAGATTTTGCTGCAAGCATATCAACCTTGCTATCACCAACATATACAGTCTCTTTAGGATCTAACTGAAATCTTTCCAAAATAGTAAGGATAGATTCAGGATTGGGCTTGGGCTGCTTTACTAAATCAGAAGTAATAACACTACTAAAAATAGGTAAAATATTCATAAGATCACTAATTTCTTCCAATTCTTCATAAGTCCTAGAAGTAACAATTCCTAAAAATTTATTTTGTTCAGACAAAAATGTAAGCATTTCAGGAATATCAGGAAACATAACGACAGGTTGTTTTTTCAATAATTCTCCCCAATAATGATTAACTTTCTTTAAAGTATCTTGATCATGAATATCAAGCGATTGAAAAAACTCATCTGTAGTAAGAACTGTTAATTGGTTCATAACTTCATCACTATAACGTTTCCCTGTAGCAAGGTAAAGTGCTTCATTTAAAGTTGAAAGCTCAGGACCGTAACTATCTACTAATGTTCGGTCTACATCAAAAATAATATTTTTCATAAACACAACCATCCATTAACTCTAATTTAATTTATCACTAACTTCATCGTCTGTATTTGTATCATCGGTAGTAGAATCAGAATCATCGTCAACAATAGGAGATGATGATTCACTTTGATTATTAGAAACAGATACAGTTAAAGTTATACTTTCTGTATTATCAATTACTTTTCCAGCACGAACGCTTTGATCTAGAACAATATTTGTATCTTCATCAGATTCTTCATAGACAACTTGATAAAAAATACCAACTTGATTTAAAGTATCAGCTGCTTCTTCCAAAGTTAGACCACGAACATCTGGAACTTTAACACGAGTATCTAAGACACCAACAGTTAATGTGATAACTGCATTTTCATGAGTTTTACTACCAGCACGCTTACTTTGCTTAATAACACTGCCAACTTCTTCTTCATCAGTAGTAAATTCTGTCTTTTGTTGATAACTTAATTTTGCCTCACTTAAAATAGCCGTTGCCTCTTCATAAGAATACCCAACAACATTTGGCACTTCGATATTATTTTCTTGATAATAATGATAAGCAAATACACCAAGAGCACCAGCCAAAGCAATTACGATAAGTAATAAAATAAATACTAAAAACTTAGAAAAGAAACTAGATTTCTGCTTATCTTTAGGTGCCTTTTCCTTCTGCACTTTAGTTTTATACTTAGTTTTAGTTTTAACCTTTTTCTGTTTTTTTACTTTTTCCTTACTCTGCTTATTTTTATCTTTATTTTTATCTTTATTTTTATCTTTTTCCTCTTCAAAAAGTGGATTAGCACACTTTTTACAATAAAGAGCATCTTCTTCATTTTCTGTATGGCAAACAGGACATATTTTCATAGTACCACCTCATCTTGTATTATACATCAATAGAACTTTCTTTGAAATAACAAAAAATATGATAAAATAAAAATATCAGTAAAAAGAGGAAAAATATATGGAAAATGAAAATCTAACATTAAGAGAAAAAGAAACTATGATAGAAGTAATAAAAAAAGGGGAATTTGCAGAACTGGAAAGCATGTCATATTTTTCTTCTGCTAAAATAAAAGCAAAAACTGCAGCCAGATTAGCGGAAGTTTTAAGTTATCACTTCGACGAAGATAATGAAAATAATCAAGAAAGATTATATTATTGTTTGGATAAGATAATGGATGGAGTGGCAAAGCAAAGATTCATCAAAGACAAGAGGTATTTTCGCTTCAGAAGTTTAAACCAAATAAACGATTATTTACTAAAAGAATTTGAAAAAATTGATGAATATAACCAGGAATATTATTTTAAGAAAATATCTAGCATGATTAGTCAAAAGATAAGTGATGAAAACTATTATAATATTTGTCTAGAAAAAATAAAAAGATTTTATGATTACTACCATAATCAGAACACTCTTCCTAGAGAATTGACTACTAATTTTTATAATCAAATATTAAATAAGCAAGAGGAAACATATGTTAAGAAGTCAAAAACAGGCATGATTAAAAAATTAGCCAGAACTCTACCTTATACATCAAAAAAAGAAAGGGGGAGAATAATCGGGGCTAAACTAAAGAAAATAGATTCTTTATTAGCAAATAGAAATTATCAAGAATTAGGAATAACAGAAACTGAATTAAAACAATTATTAGAAAATTACGATGATGACATTAATAAAGTAAGAAAAATAAGGAAAGAGCATTTCTGTTTAACAAAAGAACAATTAAATAGAATAAATGAACAATTTATCATTGGCAGATTAACAGAAGATACCTTAGCAGCAATTCTACCTGATATCAGCGATGAAGTAAGAACAATAATTTTAAATAAATATACTCTGATAAAAACACAGTTTCTAAATAATGTCTCAGTAACAGAACAAGAACTTCCTAAGTTGGATTTGGGTTATCATTATAACAATTTTAAAATTGGAACGATGAGAGATGCTTATGAAAATGTAATTAATATCATAACAACTATATCTGAAGAAGAAGCACAAGATATTTTGTTCAATAAAGAGATTCCGAAAGAGATATTGGAACTGTTACCTCTAGTAGGACATATAGATGGCTTTAATACAGAAGAAATGATAGTGCTTCTACGAAATTATCCTATGGTATTGAATCATATGAGAAAAGAGTCATTAACCCAAAATATCACATTAAACTCTGCACTATCACATTTTTTCGACTTTTTGACAATAGCAGAAGCTTACAACAGTGCAGATGATATAACTATAAGTGTTTTAGGAAAGAATATAGTAGAACAAATCAGATTTTCAGATAAGCAAACAAGTAAAAATCCATTAGATTATCTAAATGTTTATGAAGGGATGCTAACAAGAGAATACACATTTATTCCAAGAGTAGAAGGAGAGTTTGGAGATTATCATTATGAATCTGCAAATGATGCCGATAGGGAAAGATTACTAATAGGGAAAAAATGTAATTTTAGCTGTATAGGTCCCGGAGGTGCAGGAGAAAAAGCATATTACCAAGCATTAACTGGTCACAATGCAGATGTAATTATAATAACAGATAAAAATACAAATGAGTTTATTGCACGAAGTATTTGTTTTAGGAAAGGAAATTATGTAGTGTTAGCACCTATCCAAGGAATAAGAGGAATTGAAGAATCCTTATATCAACCAAAATTTGTATCAGGGATAGGGAAACAAATGATAAAACAATCATTAGAAAGTAAAGACACATTAGAATATGTCTTTCTTAGCCCCGACGGTAGATTTTTAGATGATTATTTTCCGATAATAGAAGACAGTTATTTAATAGACCCTTTTCCTCATGCGGATTTAGATGAAATAGCTTATCTAATAGCTAGTACAAAAGATCCAGAAGATGTAGAAATAGATTCCACTATACCTATGCCGGTAATATATAAGACAAAAAGAGAGTCAGTAAGAGGAAAAGATGAGGCTTCCAATGAGAATCTAACCAGGTTAAAAGCTTTAGATATCCTTTTAACAGAAGATAGTGAGATTCGTGAAGAAAAAGAGCGAAACTTTGAGCCAGTAAATAAAGAAAATTATGATGATGTATATATGGGACAAGATTGGTATATTGCGATAAAAAAAGGAAAAATCGTAGAAGAAGTAGTTTTGCCAACAGAACAAGAAGCTCAAATCAAAGAAATTGCTACATTAAAAGAACAGCTCACTTCATTGAATATGTTGGAAGAAATTACAGAAAATGTTACATTAAGCAGTAATAGAGGTGGTAAAAAATGAAAAAGACCGGAAAAATAACAAGCTTTGACGGACGCCATGGATTAATCAATGACAAATCAGAAGAGTTTGATTTTCATATCTCTGATTTTAGTACGCCAGAGCCAGCAGAGTGTGTCCAGTTAGGGGATCTTGTGGAATTTAGAGCAGAATACCGAGAATTGAATGTAAAAAGAGCAAAAAATATAAAAGTATTACAGAAAAAGCCAACATCTAGAACAGTTCTCTTTACAAACAATAAGACAAACAGATAAACTGTTTGTTTTTTATAAAATCAAAAGAAAAGTATAACTAAATTGTAAAAGTGTGATAAAATAGAATAAAATAGGAGGGGTGGCTATGAACGAAACACAGGAAATGATAGAAAATCTAATGGAACGAGCAAAAATAGCCCAAGAAGAATATAGTAAATTAACGCAAGAAGATGTAGATCGTATTGTAAAACAGATGGCAATGGCAGTTCAAGAAAACCATATGATGCTAGCGAGAATGGCAGTAGATGAAACAAAAAGAGGGATTTATGAAGACAAAATAACAAAAAATATCTTTGCCTCAGAATATATATATCACAGTATTAAACATAATAAGACTGTTGGTATTATCAATGATAATGAAGAAGAAGGTTATATGGAGATTGCAGAACCAATCGGTATTATTGCCGGTGTAACTCCTGTAACAAATCCAACTTCAACAACTTGCTTTAAATCATTAATTGCTGCTAAAACTAGAAATGTAATAGTATTTGGTTTTCACCCATCAGCTCAAAACTGTAGTGTAAGAACAGCTCAGATTTTACTAGAAGCAGCAGTCAAAGCAGGAGCTCCAAAGGATTGTATTTTATGGATTGATAAACCTTCTATCGATGCTACAAAAACATTGATGAATCATCCAGACGTTAGTTTAATTCTTGCTACTGGTGGAAAAGGAATGGTAAAGAGTGCATATTCCTGTGGAAAACCAGCACTGGGAGTAGGTCCAGGAAACGTACCTTGCTATATTCATAAAGATGCAAAATTAAAAACAAGTGTAAATGATTTAGTAATGTCGAAATCATTTGATAACGGAATGATTTGTGCAAGTGAACAAGCAGTAATCGTAGATAAAGAAATAAGTAAAGATTTTGAAATATTAATGAAAGAAGCAGGATGCTACTTTGTTAATGAAGAAGAAAAACAAATGCTACAAAACTATATGTTTACTTTAAAAGACGATGGATATGATTTAAATTCAGAAGTGGTAGGAAAAGACCCTTGTGATATTGCTGATAAAGCAGGATTTTTAATTCCGCTAGAAACAAAAGTAATTGTAGTTAGAGAACAGGGGGTAGGTAAAGACTGTCCGTTCTCAAAAGAAAAACTAAGTCCAATTTTAACTTATTACATTGTAAATAATGAGGACGAAGGAGTAGAATTAAGTGAAAAACTAGTAGAGTTTGGAGGATTAGGACACTCTGCGGTAATTCATACAGAAAATGAAGATACAATAAATCATTTCTCTAATGTACTAAAAGTAGGAAGAATTATTGTAAATTCTCCATCTACTCATGGTGCTATTGGAGATATCTATAATACCAACATGCCATCTCTAACCTTAGGATGTGGAACATTTGGCGGAAATAGTACAACAGACAATGTATCGAGCGTTAATTTAATAAATTTAAAAAGAGTGGCTAAACGTCAAGTAAATATGCAGTGGTTTAAAGTCCCTCCAAAAATATATTTTGAAGCAGGATCTATTAGTTACTTATCAAAGATGCCAGAAATTACCAAAGCTTTTATTGTAACAGATCAATCTATGGTAAAACTTGGTTATGTAGATAAAATAATTTATCAATTAGAGAAAAATGCTAATCATATTCACTTTGAAATATTTAGTGATGTAGAACCAGATCCGTCATTTGATACTATCGATCGCGGAGTAGAAGCTATGGGACAATTTACTCCAGATGTAATTATCGCTTTAGGTGGAGGTAGTGCTATTGATGCTGCGAAAGGAATGTGGTTATTCTACGAACACCCTGATGTTGATAAGGAAGGATTAAAATTAAAATTCTTGGATATTAGAAAGAGAACCTATAAATATCCAAAACTCGGATTAAAAGCAAAATTTGTTGCGATTCCTACAACATCTGGAACGGGTAGTGAAGTAACTTCATTCGCAGTAATTACAGACAAGAATAATAATGTTAAGTATCCTTTTGCAGATTATGAACTAACACCAGATGTTGCAATTATCGATCCAGAATTAGTGTTAACTTTACCAAAAGTATTAACAGCAGATACTGGAATGGATGTTTTAACACATGCTATAGAAGCTTATGTTTCAAATATGGCAAGTGATTATACAGACGGACTTGCAGAAAAGGCAGGAGAACTAATCCATAAATATTTACTTCGTGCCTATGAAAATGGGAACGATAAAGAAGCAAGAGAAAAAGTACACAATGCAAGTTGTATTGCAGGTATGGCGTTTACCAATGCCTTTTTAGGAGTGAACCACTCTCTAGCCCACAAATTAGGTGGTGAATTCCATATAGCACACGGAAGATGCAATGCCATACTTCTTCCATATGTAATTAGATATAATGCTTCTAAACCAACAAAATTTGTATCTTTCCCTAAATATGAGTATTATATTGCAGATGAAAAATATGCAAACTTTGCTAAAAAGATAGGGTTAGAAGTAAAAGATACAGAAGATGGAGTAGAAAAATTAATAGATATGGTAAATGAAATGAATGAAAAACTAGGTATTCCAAAATCATTCAAAGAATATGGAATAGATGAAGAGACTTATATGAACAAGTTAGATTCTCTAGCAAACCATGCATTTGAAGATCAATGTACAACTGCTAATCCAAGATTACCATTAGTAACAGAATTAAAGAAAATACTAGTTGATGCCTATTATGGAATAAACTTATAAAAAAATACCTATGAAAGGTATTTTTTATATTTATCTTTTATTTTTTACGTATACCAACATTTTGTCCTTCTGAAGTGGCTAAAACTGATGCAAGAGCTTCCTTTTCAACTTTTTGAATAATAGGTTTATATAACTCTATAACCTTTTTATCGCAAGGGTTAACTCCAGTTAAATGTGACAAATACTGAAACATACTTTCTGATATAACATATTTATCTCCATTAGGTCTTAATTTTAATAAAATCTGTGGATATGTACAAGCTATTTCCCCAGCTCTGTTGACTACGTATTGTTGGTATTGATTAGCAATTCCACCAGAAAAGTATGGATTTTCATTTTTCATTTCTTCAGTCCGCTGACTAAAAATCATTGCTTGTAAAAAATTCAAAGCTACTTCTTTGCTCATTATAAAACCTCATTTCAATTAGTAAAATATAATTTGTTAGAATTTAAATTAAAAATAAAAAATATTGTAAATTTAATAATTTATGTTACAATAATCACAATTTGGGGAGGAATATATGAAAAAATATAATTTAATAAAAGCAGGCATTCTATGTGGCGGAATATTCATGGGATTAACTGGCTGTGGAGCAAAAACCGTAGATTGTGATATTGAAGGACAACATGTACACTTATATGTGGATGAAGAGAATAATTTATGCAGATACGCTGAGAGTGAGAAAGAGTATATTGGTAATTTAATAAGAACCGAAGAATATTTACCAACGACAGAAGAACTATCTACAATAAGCGAAAATGATTTTTATCGTGTTAAAGACAATGAAGAGTATTTAGAACAGATATCTTTAGAATACCAGCCACGAAGAGAAGCATATGTGTATGATTATGTTTATGGTCCGCATTATGGATATCGCTATGGATATAGTGCAAGAGGAAAGTTTGAATATAGTTATGGTCTGACCTATGGATATCACTGGGACTATGAATGGCAAGATATACCACTAGATGAATATACATCAGATCAAGTAAGAGATATAACTTATCAGTATCAGTTATACAAAATAAATGAGGATGGTACTACATCAAAGAAATTATTTTCATCCTTAGAAGATGTCCCAAAAGAATATGAATATTTTACACTTGATACTTTAGTACAAGAAAACATTAGTGATTCCTACCATTTAGAGAGTAAGAAAATGAAAATACGAAAATAGTGAGAAACTGATAGGAGCTTTTAATATTTACCAACACCGAAAGATTTGCTATAATATAAGGGCGAGGGGGACCATATGTCTGAAAAAAATATAATAAAACTATTTAAAGAAAGTTTAAAAAACAAACATACTTATATTCCTAATCTTCTAACTGCATCTAGATTAGTAGGAGCTTTTGTAGTTCCGGGATTGTTTTTAACTGGAAATATCCCAGGTGCTATTATTGCTACTGCAGCTTTTGGAGCAACGGATTTTTTTGATGGAAAAATTGCTAGGGCAACAAATGGCTATAGTGAGTTCGGTAGAATACTAGACCCAATCGTGGATAAAGCATTCGCAATCGTACCAGCGTTAGCTATCTTACCAAGCATGCCAATGCTTGCAGTGAATATTGGAGCAGAAGCAGCAATCGCTTATATTAACTCAAAGTCATATGTGAATGATGGAAAACCAAAGAGTTCGTTCCTGGGAAAATTTAAAACATTTTGTTTATTCCCTACTATAGGTTTAGGTTATTTAAGTGCTGCAGTAAATATGCCAGCGATAAGTCTTTTAGCTAATGCTGCATGTTTAGGGACATTAGGAGTTCAGGCTCTTGCAGCAAAGGACTACTACAAAAAAGCAAAAGAGGCAAAAGAAGAAAATAAATCTGTAACAGTTGAACAAGAAGAAGTAAAAGAAGAGAATCAAGAAAAAGTACTAGAAGACGGAATAAGTTATGAAAAAGAAAAAGAGAAAAGTGGAATTCCTAGTCAGACTTCAACATTAGAAGAACAACAAGCTATAAATCCAATGTTAGAAGCAATAGACTTAGATCAACTTCCTCTTGAACAAATTCCAGGTTTAATAGAAGCACCAATAGAAAAATCAGGCGATAAACCTAAAATGTTAATAAGAGAAAGCAACAATAAAAGTGGTAATTAAATTCCACTTTTTATTTACGAAAATTATTTACTATTTAGAAAAATGAAAAAGAGTCACTTGCTGTGACTCTTTAATTTCTAAATGGCAGGGGATGAGAGAATCGAACTCCCAACAGTGGTTTTGGAGACGAAGTCCTAATTACCACAGTCCCGTTTCTAATAAGCTTTCCATGGTAGTTCATGATCTGTTATATAAATTACTCATCTTTATTATACGAAGAAAATTATCTTTACACCAGTAAAATTAAAACTTTTTTTGATGAATTTGAGTACGAAAAATCATCAAAAAATTTCGGGCTTCGCTTAAGATAAATAAGACTTTTAGATTCTACTTTTTCTAAAAGTATATAAATAGAAAGAAAAATCAAAACAAAAGAATCGCCAGGGGTGTGGGGAAAGCGATTCTTTGAGTTTAACTATTCTAGAATATAAGAAAAGGACCAGATTAACTAGTAGTTTTTTCTCTAGGTAAGTTAAGTAAATTATCAAAACCATATCTATCAGGTACTGACTTAACAAACTTTTCGTTATTCGAACTTAGTTGTTTTACTAATTTAGGATAAGGGTATATATTGACTGCTAAGGAATTAGGATACATAGTCAAATAGTCATAATAATAAGCCTTAGACTTCCAACCAATTCCTGAAACATATATTTCATCTATCTCTAATAATTCGTTAGAACTTTCTTGTCCTTTCTTCATTTTTATTTTTTCTACATATTTCATATAAAATTCCTCCTATATCTTATTTTCTTTTTTTAGGTGCTCTTTGAGATAAGGCACTTGCTGCAACTGATTTTGTTTTACTTGATGTTCTACCATCTTTTAGTAATTTACTAGCTTTTGATGCAACTCTTGCACTAGTTTTACGTGCTTTTGGCATGTTTTTCCTCCTTTACTTTAGACATCAATTGACAAATGCGCACCATTTAATATAAAATATAGGTGACGAAAGTCAATTGAAGCCAAACCTCTATGCTGTTTGGTTCGCAATAAATAAAACTGCTTGGCCGTGGTTTTATTTTTTTTCGCTCAATTGAATACTTGCAACTTCTTTTGAAACACCATATTTTTCTGAAATTATATCAATGTCATCATTATCTGATATACCATTTAGTGGACAAAGAAACTCTCTTGCGAATGTATTTGCTTGCCACTCTGGATCACAATAAACTGGAATCTTTTCATCAGAACGAGCCATTGCAATATTGTCAGAATGTAAGAAAATATGCCCTATTTCGTGTGAAACGGTAAATCTATCTCTGCCTATGCCATTTATAGCTCTTTCATATACATCTTCACGTAATTTAATTGTTTTATCAATAGGGTTATATTCAGCGTATTTGTCCAACATCTCCTTTTTTTCAATAATTTCGAAAGATATGTCGAGCGCAGGGCAAATAACCATTTCTAACAAACGAATTATATCAATTTTCTCATTTTTATTTACTTGAAGTATTTCGCGTATCTGATTTGCTATTTGTCTAATGAGTACTTTACTTCTCGGATGTGCTTTCATTCTTTTCTCCTTCCATTATTTTAATTATCTTGTTAAACTTTTCAGGAGTTATGCTATTTTCTTGGCATTTCCTAGCAAAGGATATAAGCATCTGCTTAGTTTTGTAATCATCAGACTCAATAACATCATTAAATTGTAAATCCTGACTCTTAATGATAGAAAATAATTCATCTTGTTTATCTTTTGGAAGACAATACAGGTTTGATATTTTCTCATACCAATTATCAGGTATTTTTCTTTTTCCATTTTCAACCGCAGATAAATATGATGATGATACACCTAGAGCATCAGCCATATCTTTTAATATTTGATTATTATCAAGTCTAATCTTTCTACAAAAAATTGCAAATTCACTTAATCTTTCCATATTTCTCTCTCCTAACACCAAAAGTATAGCATAACATTTTATTTTTGTCAACTTGCTTGTGGATTAATTTTACAATTTTGTAAATAAAATCAAAAAAAGGAAAAATCATCAGTTTTCATTTTCGATGATTCTTTCTATTTCTTTTCCAATTCTCTCAATAACTCCAACAACAAGAGCATTTCCCATCATAAAATATCTTTTCTTATCACTCATACCAGTATTTGTCCAATCATCTGGGAATCCATTAATTCGTTCGCATTCTCTTGGTGTTAATAAACGAAGTTTTTTTGTTTTAAAGTCTTCTATTACATGAGTTGTTCTACTAATTCCACTTTCACTAGTAAGCATAGTTCTAGCAGGAGCATCCAAATTATCTGGAAAAGGCATAGAACCCTCACAGTAATAATATGGTTCTCCATTGGGTTTGACTCTAGGAATCTTTTTGCTTCCCTTTAGAAAAGCGAACTTTTCTATTTGTTTATCGTTTAAGAAGTATTTTTCATCAACTGGATTTTCTTCACGAATATTTCTTAAAGGATAAATAAGATTATAATCAGACTTAACTTTTACAGTATAAATACCACCATTAGTCATAACACCAGCATTATAAAACTGACACTTAAAATTATCACTAACATCTTTTAAATCCTTGTATTCAGAAATACTGGACTCACTAATAGCTTGGTACTCAGATTTAATTGGGAATTGTTGTACAAATAACCCTTTTTCAAAAATAACATCTCTATCTTTAACTTTTTGCATTTCTTTATAATAATTTGTAGATTTATGATATGCTAAGATATAAGTTCGTCTACGTTTTTGTGGAAGGCCATATTCTCCTGCGTTAATAACTCTCCATTGTACATCATACCCGTTTTCATAAAAACTTCTTAGCATAATTCCAAAATCCCTACCACGTTGTTTAGCGGGAGATAATAAAAGTCTATCAACATTTTCTAATAACACAAAAGGAGGTTGTTTGATTGCTAGAGTCTGTTCAATAGCCCACCATAAAACACCTTTTTTACCTTCAATACCTTTACTATTAGATAATGTTTGCGCTACAGAATAGTCTTGGCAAGGGAATCCACCAACCAATAAAGTATGGTCTGGGATATCATGCTTATCAACTTCAAAGATATCAACATTAGATACAGAATCTTCACCAAATCTTTTAGCATAACATTCATAAGCTTCCTGACTTTTAGTAGCAGGTTCCCATTGGTTAGCCCATAAAAACTTCCAATTTCCATTTTCTACAACTTTATCATCCTTAAGTTCAACATGATTTAATCCACATCTAAACCCGCCAACTCCGGCAAATAATTCTATTGCTGTTTTTTCCATATATAAAACCTCCCCGTTGTTATATCGTTTCAATTATATTATAATAAAAGCAAGTGGAAAGATCAACCTTTTCTAACAATATTATTATAAAATATTTAACAAAAAAGATCAACCTTAGACCATTACTATTTTAAAATAAAATGAATAAAAAAACAAGATCGAAAGGAGCTTTTTATGAAAAAAGGTAGACTATACGGTAGAGAAGAGATAGAAGTAATTGCAAAATCAGCAATAGGGAAATCACTTAATGATATTCTAAATGAAGAAGTAGTTACAATAGAGGATAAAGAAGCAAACAAAGGAGGACTAGGCCAACTAATTGAAAAATATCTATTTGGAATGGATAATAATAGTGATTCAGAACCTGATTTTATGCCTGCTGGAATTGAACTAAAAGTTACTCCATATAAAAAGATAAAAGGAAATCAACTTTCCGCAAAAGAAAGATTAGTACTAAATATTATTGATTTTGACGCAGAATATAAAAATGATTTTAAAAATAGTCACTTTTGGTATAAAAACAATAAAATACAACTTCTATGGTATTTATGGGAAGCAGGAAAAGATAAAAAGGATTACAAAATAACTCATGAAAGATTACTAGAGTTAGCACAAAGTGAAGATTTAAAGCAGATAGAAGAAGACTGGAATAAAATCATTAATAAAATTAAGAAGGGACAAGCACACGAGATATCTGAAGCGGACACTATGTATTTAGGTGCTTGTACCAAAGGAGCAAATGCTAAAGCATTACGTGACCAACCTTTCTCATCTATAAAAGCAAAACAAAGAGCTTTTTGTTTTAAGACTTCATACATGACTCAGCTAGTAAGAAAATACATCGGGGATTATACTGATGTAGAAAAAGTTCTTAAAAATGAAGAAGAGACATTTGATAGTTTTATAAATAAAGTTATTAATAAATATAAAGGAAAGACACAAAAAGAATTAATGGAAGAATTAAATATCGACTCAAAAGCCAAAAATATCCTTAGTATGATAATAAGCAGAATGTTTAATGTTAAATCAAAATTAAAAGAAACCGAAGAATTTCAAAAAGCAAATATTATTCCTAAAACAATCAGAGTGGAAGAAAATGGAAATATTATTGAATCAATGTCTTTCCCATACTTTAGCTTTGAAAAGGTTTTAAAAACTGATTTTGAAGATTCAGATTTAAGAGAAGAATTAGAAACCACTAAATATATGTTTTTTATATTTAAGAAAGAAAATGAAGAGTATGTATTTAAAGGAATAAAATTATGGAACATGCCTGAATCAACCATAGATTCAAAAGTAAAAGATATGTATGACAAAACAAGAGAAGTGATTAAAACTGGAAATATTGTAAATCACATAGATGAAAGAGGAAGAAGAATAACTAATTTTCCAGGTATGAGTGATAATGGAGTATGCCATGTAAGGCCTCATGGTAGAAACGCTAACGACACGATACCATTACCAGTAAAAGATAAAGTAACGGGTGCAACTAAATACACTAAACAATGCTTTTGGCTTAATAACAATTATTTAAGAAATATATTAAAAAATTATATATAATTAAATAACAAAATGATATAATGAACATAAAGTAGTTGAGGTGAAATATATGGATTTTAGAGATCAAATTAAAGAGGATATAGAGGAATATCAAGAAAAATATCCAAATATAAAAAATATTAATAAAGATGAATGGGCTTTTAATTTTTGGATTCTTGACAAATTTTTTCAAATTGACGAAGAGTTGATTGAGTCTAATATTGTTGATTATAAGGATTTAGGAATTGATTGTTTTGTATATTATGAAGATACAAAGGAGTTTTATTTAATACAAAATAAGTATTATTCGGATTCAACGCAATTAACACGAAGCTATGTAGAAGACGATTTTTTAATAAGACCATACAACGCATTAAAAGAAGGTACATATCGCAAAAACTCGGATCTTCAAAGAGCATTTACGAAATATAAAAATGATTCAGATTTTTACGTATATTTGCAAATTTATGTAACTAATGACTTAATAAGTGATGATGTCGTTGAAAGCATACGTAAGTTTAATCAAAATCATGCCAGCAATCATATTAAGGCTGAATTATATATGCTAAAAGATATACAAAATAAATATTATGATAATCCAATTGAAAATAAAATTAATTTTGAATACACAATAAATACAATAAATAATGGTACAATATTAAAGGTGGATTCTGAGAACTATCCTTTTGATTTGCCATTAAAAGCAAGATACATTTTAACTCCTGTAGTAACAATATATAGGATGTATAGAGCCGCAAAAGAAAAACAATATCCAATATTTGATGCAAATATAAGAGAATATTTGGGAAATAAAGGGATAAATAAAAATATGTATAATACATTAATGAGCCAAGAAGACAGAAGTAACTTTTTTTATTACAATAATGGAATCACTGTAGTATGTAATAATATGAGCACTCCTAAAACAACACCCAATGGTCTAAAATTTTCGGTTTCAAATCCACAGATTGTTAATGGATGCCAAACAGTAAGTACAATTTATGAAGCACTTGATACATATGATCCTTCTAGTTTGGAAAAGGAATTTAAAAACACATTTGTTTTGATAAAATTATTACAAATTGATGATTCTATTGAACAAGAAGTATTGTATAAAAGTATTGTAAAATATAATAACTCACAGAATGCCATTGACGAAAAAACTTTTGTAGCTAATCATTCAGTATTTTTGAGATTACAAAAAGAGTTTGAGAAGAAAGGATTCTTATTGCTTATAAAACAAAGCGATAAAAATACATTTTTAAATAAATATAAAACACCAACAGAATTGTTAAATCGGAATTCAGAATTATTAGAGAAATATGGTATAGAATTAAAAAAAGTTGCAGATTTTACTATAAAGTTGGATAAACTACTTCAAATTATTTTAGCGTTTGTAAATGGTGGAACGCAAGCATATCAGAAAAAAAGCAATCTTTTAAAAGTAGGAACTGATCAATATAATACTGTTATGAATTTTATAAAAGATAATAATGTTACAATCAATGCAATTTTAAATTTATATTTATTATATTTAAAAATGAATTTGCAAAAAAAAGATTCTGAATATGGAACATTTCCTATTGCTTATTATGGAATTGATTGCTTCAATAGATTTAACTGTGAAGGAGATTACACTAAAATATTGAATAATTTAAATAGCAAAGAAAATATTGAAAAATTATATAATATTTATTATAGTGCGACGTTACAATATACAATAGGATATACAAGGGAAAAAGGAACAAGTTATAATAATATGATTAAACAAAATATAGAGTATGATAGACTGTTAGATTGCTATAAGTATGCAAAAGCGATGAGCGAAATACCTAAATCTTTCTGATAATATAATAATAAAAGTACTATAAAAGGGTCACTTTTAACTTTAGATAATAGAAAATGAGAAAATTAAACATCTACAATAATTTTAAGTTAATACACAATTAATTTATCGTATAATTAGTTCACCGTGATATTATTATAATCTATTATAAAATGGATTATTTCTATGAAGTTTAATATTACTGAGAAGGTTAAAATTCATAAATCATTAATATCCTGTGTACCTTGCTCCAAGCGTTATAAAAAGTTATCCTATGCAAATAGTCCCATTCTATTAGAAGACGGATAATGAGTTATATATAAATAAAATATATGGAGTTGATAAAATGATTATATGGATAGATGGAGTACGAGGTGTTGGAAAAACAAAAGTGTGTGAAGAATTAATGAATGCAAAGATTAATTATAATTTCGAATTGTTAAATTCTGATCAATATTATATAAATATGATTAAGAGAAATGCTTTCTTGGCTTTAAACACGGGAGCTTTGCCACAAAATAATAAAAATTTTATTATAGAATTTAGGAATGTAATTAAAAGCAAGATAAAAAATGAGGAAAAAAATTTAATTATAGATATGGCTTTAACAGAGAAGGAATGTAAAGATGGTTTGATTGATTCTCTAAAAAAAGACGGTATAAACATTTTGCATATTATATTAACGGCCTCAAAAGAAAATTTAATTGACCGAATTAGAAATGATTCTAATCGTGATAAAGAGGATGCATTAAATTTATTAGAAAATAATTTAAAATTTTTAGAAACGGAATTTAGTCAAGATGAATGGATTGAAACTGATAATAAATGTATTTCTGATATCGTAAAAGAGATAATAATTATAGAAAAACGCAAACACAAATATTAAAATAAAACAACCGCTTTCCCCACACGATAAAAAACACCTTTTGATTTTTCTTTCTATTTATCTATACTTTTAAAAAGAAGAATCTACAAAAGTCCCAACCGATGACGGGCGAAGCCCGAAATTTTTTGATGATTTTTCGTACTCAAATTCATCAAAAAAAGTTTTAATTTTACTGGTGTAAAGATAATTTTCTTCGTATAATAAAGATGAGTAATTTATATAACAGATCATGAACTACCATGGAAAGCTTATTAGAAACGGGACTGTGGTAATTAGGACTTCGTCTCCAAATTACTTGGTTACCATGGAATTACAAATAGCTAGTTCTATATTTTATAAGCTATTAATCTCATACAGGGGATTAGTTAAATGGTATAATAATGGTCTCCAAAACTTATGCAGGGTGTTCAATATAGACAAGCGGTGTCATAGCCGAAAAAAGACTCAAATCTTTTTTTGATTTGGGTCTTTTACTTTGGTTATAATCAACTTATCTTTATACTGTTTTATTTCGACAGTATCATGAAAATGAAAGCCAAGTTTTTGTAACCATTTCCCTTTAAGTAGAAGATAAGGAGTATTATGAAAGTCTTCATATACGAGTATCTTTCTATTTTTCATGATACTCACCAGCTTGTCTATCATTTTCTATATTAGAGATTATAGAATGTTTAGCGTGTTTAGTTTTAAGATCTTTTGGAGACATATCTACATAAATCTTGGTAGTTTCAATATTAGTATGCCCCAAAAGATCACGGAGTGAAAAAGGGTCACCTCCATTAATAACAAAGTGAGTCGCAAAAGTATGACGGAACTTATGTGGATTCATACGAAATCCAGGACCAAATATTTTCTTCGCCTTACGATTAAGTAATCCATAAACCATTTCTGTATTTAAAGGTGAATCCAAAATAGGTTCGTTATACTGGCGATGAAACTTTACAAATAGTGGTCCTTTTTCTGCTCCTTTTAAAACTTCACGTCTATAAACATTGTATATTCTCTCTGTTTCTTTCGAATAGTACACGGTGCGAAAAGTATTCGTCTTAGTAGCATATATGTAGATACTCCTTTCTTTTGTATTAATATCTTCCAGTTTGATACGCACAAGTTCGCTATTTCTAATACCAGTATCTAAAAGCACCATAACAATTAATAGGTTACGAAGTTCGGACTTGTAGCGTAAATCAAACGAAGTAAGGAGTTTTCGCACCTGTTCTACCGTAAAGTAATCGATTTTTTCTTTTCTAACTTTTTTAGGCTTAACATTGCGAGCAGGATTGGCAATCAAATAACCATCTCTTTCTAAATAGTTAAAGAAAGCTCTTAGTGCTCTTGCGTGACAATTAAAAGTGTTAACCTTATTCTTGGAATACTTACTTTCAATATAATATTCTAGTTCAGAAGAAGTAAGGCTCTCTAAAGCTTGAACTTTCTTAATCTGCACTAAGAACTTTCGAAATGCATTAAGTTTGTCCTTATAAAAATGTTTGGTCTCACTTGCCAATCCTCGCACTTCCATATTCCTAAAAAAGTATGCAACGGCATCATCATAAGTGAGATTACTTTGCGGTGGTTGTTTTGTTTCTCCTTGTTTAAACGTTCTAAAAAAATCTGCAAGTTCATTGATAGTTTGTTCTGTCATATAAATCCTCCCTATAATTAAAATATTTTGTAATTTATATAACAAAACAACCGCGAAAGAAACTAATATAGAAAATCTTTTAAACTAGACAAAAGGACTACCCAGGGTAACAATAGGTCTAGTTTAAAAGTCATCACCTGCATATCAACAAAAAAAGCAGCACCACTGCTGCTTATAATTCTAAATGGCAGGGGATGAGAGAATCGAACTCCCAACAGTGGTTTTGGAGACCATTATTATACCATTTAACTAATCCCCTGTATGAGATTAATCGCTTATAAAATATAGAACTAGCTATTTGCAATTCCATGGTAACCAAGTAATTTGGAGACCATTATTATACCATTTAACTAATCCCCTATAAATTTTAAATACATTCATTACTAGATGAACACTTTAAATTATAAGTGAAAATAAATTCTTTGTCAATTATCTTTAAAAATATTAGCCCAAGAAAAATAAAAAAGCATTATTATAAACTTAAATAATGCTACTTTATTATACACATATTAGACAAAAATGAAACAATATTCGACATAAATAGGAACGTCAATTTACAAAAAATGTTGTCAAGATACGTTATTGTGATGATAAGATAGAAGATGATAAATAATAGTTGAAAATAAAGCTCCTGCTAAGGAAGAAAAAAGATAAAAGTTTAATTGACACAATGTATCAAAGTTGACAAATAAATTAGAAATAAATCCACGAGCAGGGTTTACACTGCCACCTGTAAACGAAATAGAAATAAATAGTAATAAAAATAGAAGTATTCCTAATAATAATCCCCACATTTTTTTAGACTGAATTTTCTTTTTGATAACAAAATAGCTAAATGTAAAAACAAAAGAAGCTATGAACTCTACTAAAATAATTGTATTAAATGAAGAGGAAAACAAAATATGATTGCCAACACCAATAACTAAACTATCTAAAAGATTAGGTAAAAGTAGAAGAATAACTAACCCAGATTCTACAGCACCAAGTATTTGTATAAATATAGTAGAAATCATTTTATAAAATGAAATGTCATTCTTTAGCCACGAAGTAAAAGTAAAAAGAGGATTGATGTCGACATCATAAAATAAATTACACAAACTATAAATAATACCGAAAGAAGTAGCAAATCCCAAAGCGATAATCAAAACTTTTAAAGAAAAAATAGGAATTGATAGATAATGAATTACAAATAGCTCAATAATACATCCAAATAATAAATATCCAAAACTACCTAAAAATTCTAATATTAGTCTTTTCAAGATACCACTTCCTCTCAAGATTGATATATTATACCATAATTAGTAAAAAGTACAATAAAAAAATCCCCTAAGGGATTATTTTGAATAATGATTTTCTTTACTAACTTCGAATACTAATTGTGAATTAAAAGAAGGAGCATAATTAATTTGATCACTAAAGAAATAATGATTATCATTGACTGGTTTAGGAACCTCTGGATTCTCAACAACAGTAACATTTTTACTATCATACTCTAAATAATGTTGATATCTAGCTAGAGAAAGTAGAGTATCTTCAGCCACTTTTTCAACTTCAAATCCTTCTGGCATTGTTCCAAAAGAAACTGTGATATACGCACTGTCTGGTAAAACAGCATTTTCTGTATCAGAAGGAACAGCATTATAAATCTCTTCTTCGTTATAAGGAACATATTGCATAACTCCGGCTAAAGAATCGGTATCCCAACCTCTCTGATGAAATGTCATCTGCATAGATTTTAGCAATGCCTCAGAATGATTAGCAGTACCTGCCTGGCAAGGTCCAATAAAAGCAACACCTTCTCCAGCAATCATTTGCTGATCTAAAGTAATAACAGTAGCATTTTCATATATCAAATTATCGTTTTGCTTAGAGGTTGTAAATTGCAGTCCTTTATCTTTTAATGATTCACAAACCTCGCTGAAAAATGCATTACCACAATCGTTATCATTGAAAATAAGGTTTAAATCATTAATGTCATCAATAGATACTTCAACTGTGTGATCAGGTAGCAAAGTATCTGCATTCTGTTTTGCTTCTTGTTCTAAAGATGGGCTTGGAACACCACTAAGTGCACCAGCAAGAATAAATCCAGTGGTCCCACCAGCAACCGCTACATTTCTTATAGTTTTATTCAAGTTGGAATTTCCTTTCGGAAAAGTTTCAGGATTTCCCTGTGCCATAGTATCACCTCAATTAAATTATATAAGAGTAAAAATGCAAAGTCAAAGAGCTTGACATAAGTTGTCGCAAAAAAATATTTTGAAAATGTAAATAACGTAAACAACAGAAAAAGTATGATAAAATAAGTCCATAGAGGAGTGTTGTGAATGGAGAGAAAAAAGAAAAAAATAACGAGAAAGAATATAATTATTGGCATAATATTTTTAATTATTATTTTAGGAATGTTAGGATATATTTACGTAACATATATAAATAAAGAAACACCCAGTAAAAAACAGAAAAAAGAACCAGAAGTAGAAGAGAAAAAATTAACAATAGTAGACGAAGACAGCAATCAAAGACCTATCGCAGTAATGATTGATAATAATATAGGAAATGGTCGACATGCGGGACTTCAAGAATCATATATTAATTATGAAATTATTGTAGAGGGAGGACTTACCAGAATTATGGCTGTATTTAAAGATAAAGACGTATCTTTGATAGGACCAGTCCGTAGTTCAAGACACTATTTTTTAGATTATGCTCTTGAAAGTGATGCAATTTATGCGCATTATGGTTGGAGTACCTATGCCCAAAATGACATAAAATCACTAGGGGTTAATAATATTAACGGTTTATATGATGAAGCACCTTTTTGGAGAGATAAGTCTATAGCAGCACCTCACAATGTATTTACTTCTACAGAAAAATTATATGCATATGCCGAACAAAAAAATTACAACACAACAACAACTGATTGGAAACTATTAAACTATACAACTGATGAAGTTAATTTAAGTGACCCCATTTCAACTACAACACAAGTAAATCCAGAAACAGGAGAAAAAGAAAAAGTGCCTGTCACAAGAGATGGATTATTAACAGCCAATTCAGTAGTAATACCATACTCTTATTATCAAACAAGAAGTTATACGTATGATGCCGAAAGAAAAGTATATTTAAGATTTATGAACGATACACCTCATATAGATAAATCATCTGGTCAGCAACTATATTACAAGAATATCATTATAGAGCAGGTAAGAAACTCACAACTAGATAGTGAAGGAAGACAAGACTTAGATACTACAGGAAGTGGTAATGGATATTACATTACTAATGGATATGCTGTTCCAATTTACTGGACAAAATCATCAAGAAGTGCTAAAACTATATATACATACAGTGATGGCAGTGAAGTAGAAATTAATGATGGCAACACATTTGTTCAAATTATGCCAACAACATTTACACCTACCATCAGCTAAGAAAGGATTGTTTATGAAAGTAGGATTATTTGGCTGTGGAGCTTATGGAATGGCTTTAAGCAGTATTATGATAGAAAACAATTGTGATATTACAATGTGGACAAAATTCGAAGAGGAAAAAAAGAATTTAGAAGAGACTAGAAAAAACGAAAAGTTAATTCCTAATTTTTCTATTTCAGAAAAGATAAAATTAACAACCAGTGTAGAAGAATGCATTAAAGATAAAGATTTATTAGTGATTGCCATACCAGCAGCATTTATTGATTCTCTAGCTTTAGAAATGAAACCATATATTAAAGACAATCATATTGTAATTGCAACTAAAGGAATCGAACAAGAAACAGGTTTGTTTATTCACCAAATATTAGAAAAACACTTAGATACTAAAAACTTAGCAGTAATTAGTGGTCCCTCTTTTGCAGTAGACTTAGTAACAAAAATGCCTGCCGGATTAACATTAGCAACACAAAATGAGGAAACAGAACGCTTAACAAAAGAAGCGCTTGCTAACCGTTATATCAAGTTACGCGCTACCAAAGATATAATAGGAACCGAAATCTGTGGCTCAATCAAGAATGTAATCGCTCTATCTGCTGGAATGTTAGCAGGACTTGGAGCTAACGATTCAACAACAGCCATGCTTTTAACAGAGGCAAGTCATGATATGAGAGAAATAATTAATGCTTTTGATGGAGATAAACAGACCGTACTATCATTCGCAGGATTTGGAGATTTACTATTAACATGTACTTCAGTAAAAAGCAGAAACTTTAGTTTTGGAAAATTGCTAGGAGAAAAGCGTTCAAAAGAAGAAATTGATGAATATTTATCACATACGACAGTAGAAGGCTTCTATACATTAGAATCCATTTATAAATTATTAAAAGATAAGCAGGTATCAATTCCAATCATCGATTTAATTTACGATATTGCAGTAGAAGGAAAAGAGCCAGAATCATTATTAACATTTCTTGTGGAAAAAGAATAATAGAAAAAGAGGTGGAAAATCTTTTCCACTTTTTTTGTGGAAAAATTATGATATAATAATAAATACTGGAAGGAGAGAAGTTATGTCTGCGTATAAAATCCCAATTACTACTGCTTTTATCTTCTTTCCTTTAATTGCTTTTGTTTTTACATTACCATTCTTAATATATCAATATAGAAAGTACGGTTCAATTCCCTTTTTAAGAAGTACCATTTTCTATAGTTTTATTCTATATTTATTATGTACTTACTTTTTAGTAATTCTTCCTCTCCCATCGATAGAAGAAGTAAAGGTGTTAACAACTCCAACTACTCAATTAATTCCATTCGACTTTATTAGAGACTTATTAAATATATCATTTAATTGGAAAGAGCTACCTTCTTATATCAATCTAATTCAAAGTCCTCCCTTTTATATAGCTGCTTTCAATGTTTTACTAACGCTTCCCTTCGGATTTTATTTAAGGTACTATTTTGAATGTAAATGGTATAAGGCGTTGATATTTGGATTTTTATTAAGTCTATTTTTTGAATTAACACAACTAACCGGACTATATGGAATTTATCCAAGACCATATCGTTTATTTGATGTAGACGATCTAATACTAAATACCCTGGGGACAATGATAGGATACTTAATTACTCCATTAATCGCAATAATACTACCAACTAGAAAAGAATTAGATGAAAAAAGTTTTGAGAAAGGAAAAAAAGTAACTTTTTTTCGAAGAGCTCTATCTTATCTTATAGACTTTTTCTTTCTAGTGGTTATGTTTATAGTAATGAGTATTCTATTGCATACCACATCATTGACAAGGTATATTCCTATAATTACTCTTTTACTATATTATTTAGTAATACCAATAATCACAAATGGAAAAACATTAGGAAAAATGATATTAAGATTACAAGTAGTAGCAGAAGAAAATAGTAAATTTCAGCGAGTAAAAATAGGAGTTAGATATTTATTAAGTTACATATTATTTTATTACCAATTTATATTAATCAATTTATTAGAGCGAATAAAAACAAATAATGATATATTAGAAATAATAAGTGCTAGTATTATCATAATATTAAAGGTATACTTTTGGTTGAATATATTAAGTATCCTATACAATCTAGCCAAAAAGCAAAAAAAGTTTTTATATGAAAGATTAACAAAAACAAAAATTATTTCAACGATAGAATATGAAAGAGAAGAAACAACAATATCCGAAGAGGAGAATAAAAAAGAGGAAAGGGAGAAGAAAAATGTTAGAGTTAAAAAAGATAAAAAAAAGTTATAAAACCGGAAATTTTGTTCAACAAGCTTTAAATGATGTAAGTCTACAATTTAGGAAAAATGAATTTGTAAGTATTCTAGGACCAAGTGGCAGTGGAAAAACGACGTTATTAAATATTATTGGTGGTCTAGATCATTATGATACGGGAGATTTAATCATCAATAATAGATCTACCAAGAATTACAAAGAAAATGATTGGAATGCTTATCGCAATAATTGTATTGGCTTTATTTTCCAAAACTACAATTTAATTAGTCATATTTCAATATTAGAAAATGTAGAGATGGGAATGACTTTAAGTGGAGTTTCATCAAAAGAAAAGAGAAAACGTGCTAAAGATGTATTAAAACGAGTAGGATTAAGTGAACATGCACATAAAAAACCTAATCAATTATCAGGTGGTCAAATGCAACGTGTAGCAATTGCCAGAGCTTTAGCAAATAATCCAGATATTATATTAGCTGATGAACCAACGGGAGCTCTAGATACTAAAACTAGTGAGCAAATTATGGAATTAATTAAAGAAATTTCCAAAGATAAATTGGTTATTATGGTAACTCATAATAGAGAATTAGCAGAAAAATATTCCACAAGAATTGTGGAATTAAAAGATGGAAAATTGTTAACAGATTCAAATCCAGTAGAAAAAGAAGAGAAAAACCAAAAAGAGTTTATGATTAAGAAAACAGCAATGAGTTTTTGGACCGCTCTAAAATTGTCGTTTAATAATATTAAAACGAAAAAGGGAAGAACAGCATTAACCGCTTTTGCTTCTTCTATAGGAATTATAGGCATTGCATTAATCTTATCTTTATCTAATGGATTTCAAACAAAAATTGATGAATATGAAGAAGACACTTTATCCCAAATGCCAATAACAATTAGTACTCAGGCTATGAACATGAATGAAGAAACAATGCAAGAAATCATGGAAAGTCATGGGAAGCATAAAGAGTACTCAAACAAAAAAGTTGTTTACCCAAGAGAAAATGAATTAGAGACAATGTTACATATAAATAAAATAGATGAAGAATATGTGAATTACATAGAATCTATTGATAAAAACAAATTAAATGCTATCGGTTATGAATATGGAACAACACTAAATGTAGTAACTCAAAAAAGTGATGGTACTTATGCCTTAGTACCCACAGCTACTAACTACTCTATGTCAACAACATCTATGACAGGAGTTATGGGATGGAGCATATATCCAGAAAGTATGAGCAAACAAAGTTCATTAGAGAAAGATTATGACGTATTAGCAGGAAAAATCAACGATGATGAACCTGGAGTTGTAATTGCTGTAAATTCAAGAAACGAACTAGATAAAGCAACTTTAGAACAATTAGGATTTGATGTTAGTAAAAAGCTATCATTCGATGATATCCTAAACAAAGAATTTAAAGTAATACCAAATGATATATATTATAAAGAAATAAATAAATATTTTGTACCAGACCAAAATTATCAAAAAATGTATGAAAATGGTGATTCCATTACAATTCAAATACAAGCAATTATTCGTGAAAAAGAAGGAAAAAAAGAATTAACGCAATCAGGGATTTATTATAACTCTGCATTAGTCGATAAAGTAATTGAAGAAAATAAAGACAGTGAAATAGTAAATCGTCAAAAAGAAGTTGATTACAATGTACTAACTGGACAAGCTTTTGACAAAACAACATCAACTGTGACAAAAGATAATATTTTAGGTGTACTAGGTGCAGAAGTAACTCCATCAATTATCTATCTTTATCCAAAGGATTTTGATACTAAGGATTATATAACCAATTATTTAGATGACTATAATAAAGATAAAAAAGATATAGACCAAGTATTATATACAGATTATGCCGCTATGATTAGTAGCTTATCGGGAAGTATTATGGATGCAGTTACGTATGTACTAATTGCCTTCTCATCTATTTCGCTAGTAGTATCATGTATTATGATTGCTATTATTACTTATATCTCAGTGTTAGAAAGAACAAAGGAAATTGGAATACTACGTGCACTAGGTGCTAGAAAGAAAGACATTAAACGAGTATTTAATGCAGAAACCTTTTTAGTCGGAATATTTTCTGGCTTATTAGGAATTGTTATTGCAGAAATATTAACATTCCCAACGAACCGAATTATAGAAAAGTTATCAGAATTACCAAATGTTGCACAATTAAATCCAATTCATGCTATAATATTAGTAATAGTAAGTGTAACTCTAACGGTAATCGGTGGTTTAATACCAGCAAGTATTGCATCTAAAAAAGATCCGGTGGAAGCACTTAGAACAGAATAAGGAGAAAAATATGGAACGATTTATGAAGAAATTTTTGAGATCATCAATTATAACGTCCGCAATATTAATAATTTTAGGCTTGTTATTAATCTACAAGTCAGAGAATACTATTATGACTATTTCTTATATTATTGGTGGAGTTTTAATAGCGATTGGAGTATTAGCATTAATTAGATATGTAAGAAATGGAGAAAGTCCAGCTTTACGTAATGAGTTAGATATTGTTTATGGGATAGTTACAGTAATTTTTGGAATAGTTATTATCAAAAATTACCACGCAATTGCTAGTATCATCCCAGCCGTAATTGGCATTGCTATTATTATAAGCAGTGCAGGAAAATTAAATTATGCATTTCAATTAAAGTCGGATGAAAACAGACTTTGGAAAACTACAATGGTAATATCAATAATTAGCACACTTTGCGGTGTAATCCTGCTATTTAATCCGTTTAAAGCAGCCATAGGAATCATGAAAATAATCGGAATCTTTATTATTATATATGCCGTGTTAGATATTATATCTACTCTTGCTATTAAAAGTAGTGTAACGAAAATAAGAAAGGCTATGGAAGAAACAATTACAGATGCAGAAATCATTAGCGAAGATGATAATAAAAAAAATAGCACAAAAAATAAAACGTCAAAAAGAAAATCAAAAAAAAGAAATCAAGACAAATAAGGGGAGGTTTATAGATGAACAAGTTATTACTTATCGCCACTTTTTCGGAAACAATTGAAAAGTGGAATGAAAAGTTAGATTCTATAGCCTCAGAATATATGGATAGTCCTTTTTTTGGAGCCTTAGTCGTAATCGTAGTATTTATCTTTGGATTTTGGGCAATTTCTTATTTAACAAAAAAGTAAAAAGAATGTATAAAATCATACATTCTTTTTTTCTCGGTTGAAAAAGCTTAGAAAAAAAGTTATAATACAAAAGAAGCGAGGTAAAAATGGAGGAAGAAAAATTAGAAATAGGAAAAAAGTATCAGATTCATAGTTACAAACATGATAGTAAAATACATCGTTCTTGGGATGAAGCAATTCTATTAGATATAAAAGATGATTATCTAATCTTTGGAAATGATAAAACAAAGGTAACGGAATCTGATGGAAGAACATGGCATACAAAAGAGCCAGCGGTTTTATATTTCTTTAGAAACCAATGGTTTAATATTATTGGCCAATGTAAAAAAAATGGAATCTATTATTATTGCAATATTGCCTCTCCTTATATAATAGAAGAAGGAACCATTAAATATATTGATTACGACTTAGACTTGCGAGTATTTCCGGATGGTAGTTTTAAAGTACTAGATAGAGGGGAATATAAATATCACAAATCTATTATGCATTACTCAGATGATTTGGATATGATACTAAAATCAGAGCTTACCTCATTAATAGAATTGGTTAGAAATAAAGCAACAATGTTTAATGCAGAAACAATAGAGAAATATAATCATATATATAATGAAATAAAACGACAAAAAAAAGAGGCGAAGTAAAGAACAAAGGTTCTTTTTTTATTGTAAAAATAGCAAAAAGTCAGTTTAAAAAGATATAAAATATAAAAAAAACAAAAAAAGTGAAAAAAATGTGAAAAATTTGTTGACTTTGTAAATTTAATTTGATATATTAACAATGCAACTCGGAAATAACATGCAAAATGATCTTTGAAAACTAAGCAAAACGTCAATTTTGAGACAGTTAGGATTGAACA
>ENA-OROM01000530-OROM01000530.1-human-gut-metagenome-genome-assembly--contig:-NODE-530-length-47830-cov-8.641381_pt1 | contig 47830 bp, 34 predicted proteins | sample MGYA00242129_ERZ509050 | MGnify/ENA primary metagenome ERZ509050 (study PRJEB26280, sample SAMEA2338701) | human gut metagenome | biome: human gut; feature: human-associated habitat; material: faeces...
CTGTCGTTATAGGATGGTAGGATGCTGCAGGCCTACACTATTGCTGAATAGTTACAGAGCGGGAGCCGGACGTTAAATATTCGTAAAAATGCAGGTCGCGTCCATTCGCCCCGTGGCACTGCCATATAAAATATGTAACTTTGCACCCCGACTTTGGCAGCTTGCTTAGAAGTTGCCGCGCCGGATAGTGTTAATAGTCGTGCCTTTGGCCGGACACGATGGTTAGGGAATCTGTCGGGCAGTCGCAGCGGGAATAATGCTGGATGGTCTCTTTTAGACTGGAGGCGCCGTGAGGTTTCCGCTATATCAAATCAATTTAAAAGACGTTTTTTAGTAGTTATCAAAAAATCTTTATGGACACTTTAAGTTACAAGACTATTTCCGCAAATAAGGAAACAGCGAAAAAGGAGTGGGTGGTTGTCGATGCTACCGACCAGGTTGTCGGCCGCCTCTGCTCAAAAGTGGCTAAGTTGCTTCGTGGTAAGTACAAGCCCAACTTCACACCGCACGCCGACTGTGGTGACAACGTGATCATTATCAACTCCGAGAAGGTGGTCTTCACCGGCAAGAAGGAGACGGATAAGGTCTATACCCGTTATACTGGCTATCCCGGTGGTCAGCGCTTCAACACGCCCGAGGAGCTCCGCAAGCGCGCCAACGGTATCGACAAGATGCTGCGCCACGCCGTCAAGGGCATGCTGCCGAAGGGTCCGCTGGGCCGTTCGCTGATGGACAACCTCGTCGTCATCGAGGGTGCTGACCTTCAGGGCCATGAGGCTCAGAAGCCCAAGGCTATTGATATTAACCAGTATAAATAATCCCCTAACATAGTAAGTAATGGAACTTATTAATGCAATTGGCCGCCGCAAGAGTGCCGTGGCCCGCGTATATCTGTCGGAGGGTACCGGCAAGATTACCATCAACAAGAAGGAGCTCAACGAGTTCTTCCCCTCTGCCATCCTCCAGTACGTCGTGAAGCAGCCGCTGCAGCTGCTCGGTGTGGAGGGACAGTATGACATCAAGGCCAACCTCGACGGTGGTGGTTTCACTGGTCAGAGCCAGGCCCTGCGCCTCGCCATCGCCCGTGCGCTCGTCAAGGTCAACGCCGAGGACAAGAAGCAGCTCAAGGACGCCGGATTCCTCACGCGCGACAGCCGTGCCGTCGAGCGCAAGAAGCCGGGTCAGCCCAAGGCTCGTGCTCACTTCCAGTTCAGCAAGCGCTAATCGCTGGAAGGAGATCAGTTTAGTATCTAAACCGGCAAGACCCGATGTGTCGGCATATCGACTACTTGCAGGTTGATTCTGGACAAGAGAATTAAAAAGAACGTAAACAAACAAAAGAAGAAACAACAACATGTCAAGAACAAGTTTTGACCAGTTACTGGAGGCCGGCTGCCACTTTGGCCACCTCCACCGCAAGTGGAACCCTGCCATGAAGCCGTATATCTATATGGAGCGCAATGGCATCCACATCATTGACCTCCACAAGACCGTCGCCAAGATCGACGACGCTGCCGAGGCATTGAAGGGTATTGCAAAGCAGGGCAAGAAGATCCTCTTTGTCGCTACTAAAAAACAGGCCAAGGAAATCGTGGCTGAGAAGGCCGCTTCCGTCAACATGCCCTTCGTGAGCGAGCGTTGGGCTGGTGGTATGCTCACCAACTTCCCCACCATCCGCAAGGCTGTCAAGAAGATGACCAACATCGACAAGCTCATGTCTGACGGTACCTTCGACAACCTCTCCAAGCGCGAGCTGCTGCAGGTAAGCCGCCAGCGCGCCAAGCTGGAGAAGAACCTCGGCTCCATCGCCGACATGACCCGCCTTCCGAGCGCACTCTTCGTCATCGACGTGATGAAGGAGCACATCGCCGTGAAGGAGGCTAAGCGCCTTGGCATCCCCGTGTTCGCCATCGTCGATACCAACTCCGACCCGCGCAACGTCGACTTCATCATCCCGGCCAACGACGACGCCAAGGACAGCGTCGAGGTGATCCTCTCTGCCGTCTGCGGTGCCATCGCAGAGGGTCTCGAGGAGCGCAAGGCTGAGAAGGCTGCTGCCGAGCAGGCTGAGGAGGCCGCAGAGGCACGTCCGCGCCGCAACGCTCGCCGCGCTCGCCGTGACGACGCTCCCGCTACGGAGCAGGCTGAGGAGGCAAAGGCCGAGTAATCGGAGCCTTCCAGCAAATCGATTGACAGAACCATACAATTTAACGAAAGGAATAGAAAGTTATGGCTTATAAACCAACAATGGACGACATCAAGAAGCTGCGCACCATGACGGGTGCCGGACTTGGTGACGTGAAGAAATCACTCGTCGAGGCCGAAGGTGACTTCGACAAGGCTAAGGACTTGCTCCGCGAGCGCGGATTGGCTATCGCTGCCAAGCGTTCTGACCGCGAGACCTCCAACGGATGTCTGCTCGTGAAGAAGGTGGACGACTTCGCTGCCATGGTGGCCGTGAAGTGTGAGACCGACTTCGTAGCCAACGGACAGGACTTCATCGCCATGGTCCAGGAGATCCTCGACCAGGCTGTGGAGAACCGCTGCAAGACGCTCGACGAGGTGAAGGCTCTGAAGCTCGCCAATGGTGACGACGCCGTGACCGCTGTGCAGCAGCGTTCTGGTATCACCGGGGAGAAGATGGAGATCGATGGCTACAACTTCCTCGAGGGTGACAACCTCTATGTCTATGACCACATGAACCGCCACATGCTCGCCACCATCGTACGCCTCTCTGAGAGCAACGAGGATGCCGGTCACAAGGTGGCCATGCAGGTCGCTGCCATGAAGCCTATCGCACTCGACGAGGCCTCCGTGCCCCAGAGCGTGAAGGACGAGGAGCTCAAGGTCGCCATCGAGAAGACCAAGGAGGAGCAGGTAGAGAAGGCCGTTGTCAACGCTATCAAGAAGGCTGGTGTCAACCCGAACCTCGTCGATAGCGAGGACCACATCGAGTCCAACATCAAGAAGGGCTGGCTCACTCCCGAGGACGCTGAGAAGGCTCGCGAGATCCGCGCCAAGGTGGGTGCTGAGAAGGCTGCCAACCTGCCGGAGCAGATGGTACAGAACATCGCCAAGGGTCGTCTGAACAAGTTCTTCAAGGAGAGCTGCTTGGTCGATCAGGAGTTCCAGTTTGGCGATGGCGACAAGCTGAACGTCGCCCAGTGGCTCCAGGCCCAGAGCAAGACGCTGGCTGTCTGCGACTACCGTCGCTACTCGCTCTCTGCTGAGTAATCAAGCAAACATCTATCGGACTGCCCATGCTCCGCAAGGGGCACGGGCGGCCGAAAGGATACATCATGGCTTGTCCCCATCCGATCATGGCAGCATGACGGGATGGGGATGAGTCTTTTTTGCGCCCGCAGACGAAGAACGCAGAGGCGCGTTCCACAGGAGTGGAAAGCCCGCAGGAAGCAGCCGAGTAGTTTCATTCTTATTAAAAAAAATAAAATTCCTCCTTATATATAAGGTGTAACGGAAAGTTTTCCTAATTTTGCACCCCAAAGAAAAAATATAGAGAAGCCCAATGCAAGATAATTTGGTGATAGTGGAGAGTCCCGCTAAGGCGAAAACCATTGAGAAGTTCTTAGGCAAAGACTTCAAGGTGATGTCGTCCTATGGTCATATTCGCGATTTGAAAAAGAAAGAACTGAGTATCGACCTGGACACATTTGAGCCTTGCTATGAGATACCGGAGGAGAAGAAACCGTTGGTAACAGAACTTCGACGCAGCGCCCGCGACGCGAAGATGGTGTGGCTCGCATCCGATGAAGACCGCGAGGGAGAAGCCATCTCGTGGCACCTATGCGAGGTGCTGGGACTGGACGAGAAGCAGACCAACCGTATCGTGTTTCACGAGATTACCAAACCGGCCATCGTCCATGCCATCGAGACGCCACGCCATTTGGACATGAACCTTGTCAACGCGCAGCAGGCTCGCCGCGTGCTCGACCGTCTGGTGGGCTTCGGACTCTCGCCGGTGCTCTGGCGCAAGGTGAAACCGTCGCTCTCCGCAGGTCGCGTACAAAGCGTCGCACTCCGACTCATCGTGGAGCGCGAGCGCGAGGTGAAAGCTTTCAAGAGCGAACCGTTCTATCGCATCAACGCCCTCTTCACGCTGACCGATGCCGAAAGCAAGCCGGTAGAGGTGAAAGCGGAACTCAATCATCGTTTCGCCACCCACGAGGAGGCCCTGGCCTTCCTGGAGGCTTGCCGAGGAGCACGCTTCCGCGTCTCTGCCGTAGCCAAGCATCCCGTAAAGCGCTCCCCTGCCCCTCCGTTCACCACCTCCACCCTCCAGCAGGAGGCGGCCCGCAAACTCGGCTTCTCGGTCTCGCAGACCATGATGGTGGCCCAGCGTCTCTACGAGGCGGGTAACATCACCTACATGCGTACGGACAGCGTCAACCTCTCCTCGCTGGCCATCAACACGAGCAAGGAAGAGATCGTGGGGATCTATGGCGAGGACTATAGCAAGCCCCGACAGTTCCACACCCACTCCAAGGGTGCACAGGAGGCCCACGAGGCCATCCGACCAACCTATATGAGCAACAAAACCATCGAGGGCACTCAACAGGAGCGCCGCCTCTACGAACTGGTGTGGAAGCGCACGCTGGCCTCGCAGATGGCTGACGCAGAACTGGAGAAGACAACGGTCAACATCGACATCCTGCCGGCTACGGATGAGGCGCAGGACTGTGTGGAGGGCCACCACTTCGTGGCCCAGGGCGAGGTGACGATCTTCGATGGTTTCATGAAAGTATATCGTGAGTCGTCAGACGACGAGGCTGCCGACCACACCACCAACATATTGCCGCCCGTAAAGGACGGCGACGAACTGCAGCGACGCGAGATCACCTCCACGGAGCGATTCTCGCTGGCTCCAGCACGCTACACCGAGGCCAGCCTGGTACGCAAGATGGAGGAACTGGGCATCGGCCGTCCTTCAACCTACGCACCGACAATCTCCACCATCCAGCAACGCGAGTATGTGGAGAAGGGCGACCGCAAGGGCCAAGAGCGCATCTACCGCATCGATACGCTCAAGGACGACGAGATCGCCTCGGAGCAGAAGACGGAAATGGCGGGAGCCGACAAGGGCAAGCTGATTCCCACGGATGTGGGCACAGTGGTGACGGAGTTTCTCCTGCAGAACTTCCCCGACATCATGGATTACAATTTCACAGCGCGCGTAGAACAGCAGTTTGACAAGATCGCTGAGGGCAAGGACCAGTGGCGCGAGGACATGCGCACGTTCTATGCCCAACTGGAACCCGAGATCGAGAAGGTGATGAACGAGCGCAACGAGCACCGTGTGGGCGAGCGCCAGCTGGGCGAGGACCCGCAGTCGGGCAAGCCCGTTTCGGTCAAGATCGGTCGCTACGGTCCCGTGGTACAGATAGGCACGGCAGGCGACGAGGAGAAACCGCGCTTCGCCCAGCTGCCAGCAGACAAGTCGATCAGCACCATCACGCTCGACGAGGCGCTCGAACTCTTCAAGCTCCCGCGCCCGCTGGGCACATTCGAGGGATCAGAGGTGACTGTGGGCACAGGACGCTTCGGCCCCTATGTGCGCCACGAGGGCAAGTACGTCAGCATCCCCAAGGGCACGGACCCGCTCTCCATCACACTCCAGGACGCCATCGTCCTCATCGCCAAGAAGCGCAAGCAGGAGGAGGAGAAGCACCTGAAGAAGTTTGATGACGAGTTGGAAATCCTCAATGGTCATTGGGGACCGTACATCGCATACAAGGGCAAGAACTACCGCATTCCCAAGAACCAGCGAGAGACGGCCACGGATCTGACGCTGGAGCAGTGTATGGAAATCGTCAACAATGCCCCTGAGCCCAAGGCCAAGGTCCGGAAGAAACGATCGTGAGACCCAAGATCAAGACACCCGACACGCCCTTCGTACCCAGCGACGCGCTGATAGCGTCGTGGGGAGGACGCCGCATCATCTTCATCGGCTACATGGGGGCAGGCAAGACCACCATCGGACGCCAACTGGCCCTCAGTCTGGGCCAGACGTTCTATGACCTCGACTGGTACATAGAGTCGCGGATGAGACGGACGGCGAGACAGCTCTTTGACGAGCGGGGCGAGGAAGGATTCCGAAAGGTGGAGCACAACATGCTCCATGAGGTCGCCGAGTTTGAGGACGTCGTCATCTCCTGTGGGGGTGGCGCTCCTTGCTTCTACGACAACATGGACTACCTCAACCGCCAGGGAGCCACCGTCTATCTCAAGGCAGAGCCCGACGTGCTCTACGGCCATCTGAAGATGGGACGCGTCGTGCGCCCGCTGCTGCTCAACAAGACGACGGAAGAGGTGCGGGAGTTTATCCACAGCCAACTGGCGGAGCGCGAGCCTTTTTACAACAAGGCCAAATACACCTTCGACGTGTCGCTGCTCGACAACTACGAAAAGATAGAGAGCACCGTCGCCGACCTGCGCAAGATGCTTGGGATAGACCCATAGCAGAGTGGACGAGAGGCAGCGGACAAGCAAGAAGCATCAAGACAATTTATCAATCATATTATTAGCCAGTAGAAGAGAGACCAAAGCTGAAATGAAGAAGTGGACAATTGAGGACGCAAAGGAACTGTACAACATCAATGGATGGGGAACTCCCTACTTCAGTGTGAACGAGCGGGGCAACGTCTATGTCACGCCCGAGAAGGACAAGACGCAACAGGTGGATCTCCACGATGTGATGGAGGAACTGGCGCTGCGCGGAGTCACTCCGCCGGTGCTGCTGCGTTTCCCCGATATTCTCGACAATCGTATCGAGGAGACTGCCAAATGTTTCGACCGTGCCCGCGAGGACTATGGGTTTAAGGGCGAAAACTTCATCATCTACCCGATCAAAGTAAACCAGATGCAGCCCGTCGTCGAGGAGATAATCTCTCACGGACGGAAGTTCAACCTTGGTCTGGAGGCGGGTTCCAAACCCGAATTGCACGCCGTCATCGCCGTCCAGTGCCAAAGCGACTCGCTGATTGTATGCAATGGCTACAAGGACCAAAGCTACATCGAACTGGCGCTGCTGGCGCAGAAGATGGGGAAGCGTATCTTCATCGTCGTCGAGAAGCTCAACGAGATCGACACCATCGCCCAGGTGGCACGCCGCATGAAGGTGCGCCCCAATATCGGTATCCGCATCAAACTCGCCAGCAGTGGTTCGGGCAAATGGGCGGAGAGTGGTGGCGACATGTCGAAGTTTGGACTGACGGCCTCGGAGGTGCTCGCCGCACTCGAGAAACTCGAGAAAGCGGGCTTGCAGGACTGCTTGCGCCTCATCCATTTCCATATCGGATCACAGATCACGAAGATCCGCCGCATACAGACTGCCCTCAACGAGGCTGCGGAGTTCTACGCCAACCTCCGCAAGATGGGCTACGACGTAGATTTCGTGGATTGCGGAGGCGGTCTGGGCGTCGATTACGACGGCACACGATCCTCCAATAGCGAGAGTTCCATCAACTACAGCATCCAGGAGTATGTCAACGACTGCGTGGACACGTTTGTCCAGACTGCCGACAAATATGGCATACCCCACCCCAACCTCATCACCGAAAGCGGACGCAACCTCTCTGCCCATCATAGCGTACTCGTCATCGACGTGCTGGAGACGGCCTCGCTGCCCGAGATGCCGGAAGAGTTTGAGGCCAAGGAGAGCGACCACAAACTCGTCAAGGACCTCTATGAGATCTGGGACAACCTCAACCCGCGCACGATGCTGGAGGACTGGCACGACGCGGAGCAGATACGCGAGGAGGCACTGGAATTGTTCTCCCACGGCTTGGTAGATCTGAAGACGCGCGCCGAGATCGAGAGCATGTACTGGAGCGTCTGCCACGAGGTCAACACACTCGCCAAGCAGATGAAGCATGTACCCGACGAGTTGCGCAATATCGACAAGCTGTTGGCCGATAAATATTTCTGCAACTTCTCACTCTTTCAGTCGCTGCCAGATAGCTGGGCCATTGACCAGCTCTTCCCGATCATTCCGATCCAGCGCCTCAACGAGCGTCCTACCCGCAAGTGTACCATCCAGGACATCACCTGCGATAGCGACGGCAAGATCGCCAACTTCGTGACCTACAATCACGTCTCTCACGTGTTGCCGGTCCATAGCCTGCGATCCAAGGAGCCCTACTATCTCGGTGTCTTCCTTGTCGGTGCCTACCAAGAGATTCTCGGTGACCTCCACAACCTATTCGGCGACACCAATGCCGTCCATATCTCCGTCAAGGATGGCAAGTATCGCATCGACCAGGTGTTTGAGGGCGAGACCGTCGAGGAGGTGCTCGACTACGTGCAGTACGACCCGAAGAAACTTGTGCGCCACCTGGAGCAATGGGTGACGAAGAGTGTGCGCACGGGCAAGATTTCGCTGGAGGAGGGCAAGAACTTCCTCTCCAACTACCGCAACGGCCTCTACGGCTACACCTATTTAGAATAGGGGTCAGGGCATAGCGCATACCAAGCAAACGACGAATAAGACCTGTTCTAAAATCACATTCGATTTTGGAACAGGTCTTATTGATTTTCCGCCACACTTGGCCAAAGAAACTGGCCAAAAGGAAGAGGACCTAAAAAGTCAGGTTGAAGAGCAAACGAATGCCCCAACGGTCGATGTTGTCATAGTTGCGATAACTCATACGGCGAACATAGGTCACGCCAAAGATATTGAAGATATTGTGGACACCAGCCTCCACCTCCCAGTAGGGTGTCTTGTCGATGACGCGGGATCCTTCGGGCAGGCGGAACAACATCGGGTCGTCGGGATGCAGGAGCGGGTTGTTTTTGCTGGTCAGATCGCCCCACATCGCCTTCACAGAGAAGTATTCGCGCCACTTGAGTTTCTTCAGGAGTGGCAGGCGGTTGAGCAACTTGCCGTTCATGTCCCACGACGCACTGACAAACAGTTGGCGGTCGGTGAGAAATTCCATATTGTTCATCAGATTGAAAGTCACCTCGTTGTCCATGAAGGTCATATTGGCGGGTGGCATGATGAGCAACGGAAACGGCACTTTGTTCCATTGCACGGCTGCATTGGCGTGGAAATCGACAAATCCCCATGACCCTAACCATTGGCGCTTATAGAGTTTGAGTTCGGTCAGATTGAGCTGATACTGTCCTCCAAGCACGCCGTTCACACCCATCGTATGGGTCAGCGAGAGGTCGGGATGGTCAAGATTGACGGGCCAGCGATGCTGCTTCGTATTGACAAAGGTCTGTCCCGGACAGAAGCGGATGCCAGCAGACAATTCGGTGGTGCGAATCTTGAAGACCTCGGGAGCGCCATTGACGGGCTGGAAATGGAGTTCTCCAGCCACCTCGTTGCTCTCCGCCTTCATTCCAGCGTTGACGCTCAGTCCCCAGTCGGACTCATAGACAAAGGAGAGTTGCTGACGGTCGTAGAAGTACATCTGGCGCACGTCCTGCGTGCGGAAGGACATGAAGACGTTATCCTTGTTGTTGACCAGGTATTTGTCCGAGGGCGACATTACATCCCGCTCCGAGGAGAAAACGAGATTGCGCATCGGATATTCGAAGGGCGAGTTTTCCTTCTTGTTGAAGGCGTAGGTCACCTCCGAACCATAATACCAGCGGTTGGACCGCGTGCCATAGGCGCCATAGCCCTTCCAAAAGAGATGGGGATTGAGGGCCGCCATCGTTCGGGCCGACCCGCGGAAGCGGTAGCCATCCACGAAGTTGTGGGAAATGATGGTATTGACCGGACCAATATCCACCTTACTCTTCTCTCCCGTGGGACTTGTCTCGATGAAGTTTTCGGCAAACGCCTTGACGCCCACCATGATGACGCCAAAGCCCTTGGAGCGACGGATGCGATCAACGAGTCCGTCGATGTTCTGCTCGCTCTTGGTCAGTTCGACAGGGCGCTCCCGCTGCCAAAACTCCTCATCGCGGATGCGGGCGTTGGCCTCCTCGATGGTACGGGCCTTACCACGGAGCAGTGATCGAGGAATGTCGTCAAACTTATATTCGGCGAGACGGGTCGTGCGCGTCACCAAGGCGTTGGGAAGCAAGGCCGGAAAACTCATCTCCGCCCACATGTCATCATGGGTCAGCACCCACTCGCCGTTGTCCAACTGCGAGAACTGCTGCTCGATGCGCATGGATTTCACCCAGTTGACATCGCTCTTCTTGGGAATATTGAGCACACATTGCTTCACGTGGAGCGTGGAATCCTTCAGGACGTAAAGGTCGCCTGTGAAACCGAAGTCCTGCTGGTTGGCGGGATAGAAACGGAGGTGATAGCAACTGTCGCCCGCCACCTGCACCGTGTCCTGTATATAGAAATGGTAGAAACTGATGGCCGTGCGGCCGATAGGACTTGGGAAGGGATACTGCATGAGGCGGATGTGGTCGTCATAGAGGTTCACGTCCGTGAAGACCTCCTTGAGCATGGTGTTGATCATCTCACCCGTCTGCAAGAGTTTGTTGAGACCCTGAGAGTGCTGTCCCACGATCATGTCGCGCACCTTTCTGGGGTCTTTGCTATAGAGGTGGTGGGTCACCACCTCGCTCATCGTCAGTGGCAGGACGTACTTCCCATTGTAGTCCGACTTCTCCACGCCCTCGCTATACCATTTGCCTGGAGTCAGCTTCGTCGTGTCGATATCGTTGCGGGCCAGCGTGATCTTCTGATACTTCGTAAACTGGTAGAAGGGATGGTTCTCCAAGTCCGAGAGTTTCTTGGCCTCGATGACGCGACGCATCAAGGCCACGGCTGGATTCTCCTTGCGGTTGTAGCGCTTGCGCCTTCCGCGCACTTCCACTTCCGCCATGTTGGTCGTCTCCGACTTGATCTTGATGGTCAGCACGGAGGTGTTATCCCTCACCTTTACCTTCTCCGCCTTGTAGCCGACGCTGCTGGCCACCAGCACATGGCCTGGACGGCGCTCAATGGTGAAGTGGCCGTCGGCGTCGCTCTGGACATGGTGGTTCGTTCCCTCATAGCCCACATTGGCGTAGGGTACAGGGTAGCCGTCCTCGGCATCGAGGACCTGTCCCGTGATCTGTGCCCGCAGCTGGACGACAACCAATTGCAATAAGACAAGGATGGCAAACTTTATGCTCGTTTCTTTATCCCTCATACTCATTCTTGTGAAACTTCATTATAAGATAATAAGCTATGGGTGCAAAGGTATGGAATAAAATCGGAATGAAGTAAACTGAGAGCTGTTATTTAGTTTTCTTTGACACCCCTTGCCTGCTCCCTTTTGGTTAGGCTCATCATCTGCATATTATAAGAAAAGGAGAAAAGAAAAAAGTTAAGAGAGGTTAACACCCGTAACAAACACGCCATAGAATCGTCTTGGTTATAGAAAGGAAATGAAAGAAGTCAGTTTTCGGAACGATGTGCTTCCGCTGAAGAACGTACTCTTCAGGCTTGCCCTTCGCATAACGACGAATCGCGAGGAAGCGGAGGATGTCGTGCAAGAGACATTGATGCGAGTCTGGGACAAGCGTGCGGAATGGGATGCGATAGACTCCATGGAGGCTTTCGCCCTGTCCGTCTGTCGCAATCTCTCAATCGACTTCACCAAGCGGAAAGGCCGCCATGACGCCTCGCTCGACGATGCGGGAGTGTCTCCCCAGGCTGCCGACCAGCACAATCCTTTCGAGCAGGCGGACCAAAGCAACCGCGTCCGCCTCGTCAGGCAGATCATCGACACCCTGCCGGAGAAGCAACGCTCCTGTATCCAGCTGCGCGACTTCGAGGGGAAAAGCTACAAAGAAGTGGCCGAGGTGATGGGCATCAGCGAGAGTCAGGTCAAGGTGAACATCTTTCGTGCGCGCCAGGCCGTCAAAACAAAATTTGAACAATTGGACCAATATGGACTATAAGTATATAGAGCAACTACTGGAGCGCTATTGGCGCTGCGAGACGACCCTCCAAGAGGAGGAGATCTTGCGTTCGTTCTTCTCTCAGGAGGACGTGCCTGTGGCGTTGCTGGCCTACCGCGACCTCTTTGTCGCCCAGCGCGAAGAGACGAAGCAGGAAGTGCTCGACGAAAGTTTCGACGAGCGCATGCTTGCCATGGTCGATGAGCAGAAGCCCGTCAAGCCCATTGTCATCACGATGCGCCAGCGCCTCATGCCACTCTTCAAGGCTGCAGCGGTCGTAGCCATCATCCTCACGCTTGGAAACGCCGCCCAGATAGCCTTCGAACCAACGGACGGCACCTCTCCCGAGGAGGTGATGGCAGGCTACAACAAGGCTCACAAGGGTCCGTCCGTGGCCAAGGCCGACACCACCAAGACCGACTCTATCGGCAAGGACCCGCTGGCTTCCTCGACGATGATTCGGTAGAGTAAAACAGAATTTTCAATGCTATATCATAAATAAATCAAAGTAAAACAAAAAGCGAGGCTGTGAAGTTTCAATTCTCTCAATTTTTTCATGGAACATAACTAACGATGAAGAACCGCCACAGAAAATGTGGCGGTTCTTTCATGTTGGACAGACAATGCTTTCAATGCGGAGATTTGGCTATGCTACCAGAAGCTGATGCAAAAACGGGCATAGTATTTATGAATTTCGGAAAATAGTGTTTTTTAGCTTTTGTCATGGCGGCAATTTCACTGAAAATGACTAACTTTGCCGACGGGAAACAACTATAAGAATTTGTTTTGTTCAATAAATTATGCTGAACCTTAAAAAGAAACTTTTCACAATTGCGCTCTCTCTGTTCTGTGCAGGACAGTTGATGGCCGTGCCCGCATTGCCGGGCAAGATGGTTGCGAAGCAGGCTGATGGTACCATGATTACCATTCAGAAGCTGGGCGACGAGCACTACCACATGACGGTGACCGAGGATGGTTATCCGCTGAAGTACAATTTTGCTACCAACAACTACGAGTATGCAGAGCTTACGGAGCAGGGGTTGGTCAGCAGCAACATCGTTGCCATGCCGGTGGGCCAGCGCGACGCACGCGCCAAGGCTTACCTGCAGAAGCTCGACAAGGAGGTCATGATGCAGCTCGCCGAGAAGCAGTTCTCAGCCGCCAAGGTCAACGCCCTTCAGAGCGTCGCTGCCAAGAAGTCCAATGCCAACGGCCCGAAGCGTGTGAAAATCAGCGACGTGCCGACAACAGGCAAGCAGAAGGTGCTCAACATCCTCGTGGAGTTCTCCAACTGCAAGTTCTCCATGAGCGACCCGAAAGCATACTACGACCGCTTCTTCCACGAGAAGGGTTTCAACGAGAACGGTTGCTACGGTTCTGTCCACGACTACTACTATGAGGGATCAGGCCACAACTACGACCCGGACATCGACTGCTACGGTCCTATCCAGGTATCGGGCACCTATCAGAGCTATGCCGGTAGCGAGGGTACAGAGAACGCATACAAGATGGTCCAGGAGGCCTGCAAGCTCCTGTATCAGCAGGGTGTGGACCTCTCTCCGTATGACACCGATGGTGACGGCGTGGTCGATAACGTCTATGTCATCTATGCTGGCTACGGCCAGGCCGACTCCAACAAGCCCAACACCATCTGGCCGCACAGCTGGAACCTCTCCACCATCGGTGCAGACATCCAGTTGGGCAACGTGAAGATCGACCGCTACGCCACCTCTCAGGAGATCAACGGTCAGTCCAACAAGCCGGTGGGTATCGGTACGTTCGTCCATGAGTTTGGCCACGTCCTCGGTCTCGCCGACCACTACAATACGATGAATGCTGCTGCGTCCAACACGCCGGGAGCATGGGACGTGATGTGTGCTGGCTCCTACAATGGCGACCAGAACTGCCCCGCCACCTTCACCGCCTTTGAGCGCTACTCTCTGGATTGGCTCAAGCTCACGGAGCTCAACGCCACCACAGACACCTTCGTCACGGTAACTCCGCTGGAGGACAAGAATGCTGCCTTCCGCGTCAGCATCCCGAACAAGAACTATGAGTACTTCATCATCGAGAACCGCCAGCAGAAGGGTTGGGACAAGTATATCCCTGGCCACGGCATCCTGGTATGGCACTTGGATGAGGACCAGGCCGTCTGGACTGCCAATACCGTCAACAACGACCCGAGCCACCCGCGCGTAGATATCGTCGAGGCTGACCGCCGTTCTACGGTGAATGGCGACGGCGGCGACTCCTTCCCTGGCACCAACGAGGTGACTTCCTTCAACTTCAACGGCTGGTACGACCGCAACGTGTTCGGCTTCGCCTATGTCGATGAGACGGAGGGCGGCGACGCTCGCTTCCTGCTCTCAGGCAGCAGCTACAAGCTCGACAACCCGCAGATCAGCATCAGCGACATCAGAGGCCGCTCCGCCAAGGCTACTTGGACCAGCGTGAAGTATGCCAAGAGCTACAACGTCACGCTGATGCAGAATGGCAAGGCTCTGGAGAGCCTCTCTACCGAGGGCAACGAGATCGAGTTTGACGGTCTGGAGCCGCAGACGGAGTACACGGCTGTGGTACAGGCTGCCCTGGCCGACTATGTCTCTGACAGCGTCAAGGTGAATTTCACCACCAGCGAGCTCAACTTCGACGAGCGCAAGGTCAACGCCAAGGCCGCCTTTGGCATCACCGACGACTCCTTCACCGCCAGCTGGGATGCCGTCAAGGACGCTCAGCAGTATGACGTCACGCTCTACCAGCGTTCTATGGACGGTGAGGCCGACTACACCTTCGGCTTCGACGAGGGCGTGAAGAACCTCCCCGAGGGCTGGAACACCAGCGCTACTACGACCAGCGGTTCCTACTATGGCGAGGCTAAGCCTTCTCTCCGTATGAACGTCGATGGCATGTACCTTACGATGTGCGTAAAGGGCAAGAAGGTGAAGAACCTGAAGTTCTGGCGCCGCTCAAGCAACGCTGCTTGCAAGATCTTCGTCGATGAGTGTGTCAATGGCAAGTGGACCTTGGTGGGCGACACCCTGCAGCCGGAGGCTGGCAACAAGGCCACGGAGAGCTTCAAACTCAACGATGCCGACAGCGTCCGCATCAGCGTCCGTGTGCCGCAGGGCTACGTGCTGATCGACGACGTGAGCCTCACCTACAACTACGAGATCAACAATCCGATGAACACGGTGACGCTCGACGCCAGCAAGACCTTCCACACCTTCTCTGGTCTCGACAACTCTATCCTCTATAGCTATAGCGTCGTGGCTCGCAAGGGCGACACCAACAGCATCGCCAGCGACATCATCGCCGTTCCGCAGCTGAGCCTGACGTGTGTCGAGGGTGTGAAGAGCGAGCAGGAGGATGTCAACGCTCCCGTCTTCGACCTCCAGGGCCGTCGCGTGGCTACCTTGCAGCAGATGAACCGTCTGCCGAAGGGCCTCTACATCGTCAACGGCAAGAAGATTGTTGTGAAGTAATGTAATGCTACGAAGGGCGAAAGCCCTACCAGATGATAAGCAGATTGCACGTCCCGCAAGGGCAGATGTGCAATCTGCTTTTTCTTTTTTGGCTTTTTATCGACCTGCACCCCCTTTTCCTTTGGTCAATCGAAAATATTGTAGTACTTTTGCAATGTTTTCACCCAGTAAATCAGAATATGGAGAATCAGAAGAAGCATCCGTCCAATATCGACGTGGCGGTACTGATGCTGTTTTTTAGTCGCGCAGACCTTTTCGGCAAGGTGTTTGAACAAGTACGCAAGGCTCGTCCCTCAAAGCTATTCCTCTACCAAGACGGCGCGAGGGAAGGCAACGAGCGCGACAAGGAGGGCATTGCCGCCTGCCGGGCCATCTGTGCCGACGACCAGATCGATTGGGAATGTGAGGTCTATCGCCATTATTGCGACCACAACCAGGGGTGTGACCCCTCGGAGTATCTGTCGCAGAAGTGGGCGTTCTCCATCGTCGACAAGTGCATCGTGCTGGAGGACGACGACCTCCCGGCACAGTCCTTCTTCCCCTTCTGCAAGGAGATGCTTGACCGCTACGAGCACGACAACCGTATAGGAATGATCTCGGGCATGAATATCGACGAGGTGACGCCCGATGTCTCCGCCTCCTATTTCTTCACCTCCGCCTTCTGCATCTCGGGCTGGGCCTCCTGGCGCCGCGTCGTGGACCAATGGGAGGGGGACTACGGCTTCCTCGACGACGAGGAGACAGTAGCCAAACTGCGCACGCTATGCAAGACCAGAGGCGTCCGCGAAGACTTCCTGCCGATGTGCTACGCCCACCGTGCCTCAGGCAAGGAGCACTACGAGAGCATCTTCTGGGCATCGCAGCTTCTCCACTCTCAGATGGCTATCATGCCCCAGAAAAACCAGATAACGAACATAGGACTGTCGGCCGACTCCACCCATTTCGTGGGCGGTCTGGAGACCACACCACGCGGACTGCGTCGTATCTTTACGCTGAAGCCCCACGAGTTACAGTTTCCGTTGCGCCACCCGCGCTATGTGATAGAGAACACGGGATACAAAGACCGCTATTACCGCGCCAACGCCTGGGGACACCCGTGGGTGAAGGTGGGCAGATCCTTCGAGGAACTGTGGCTGAACCTGCGCTGCGGCAACTTCCAGGTGATTCGCAAAGCCATCAGCAAGCGCATCAAAAAATGGATGGGAAACGCGGACCACGGATGATTACCACCGCATTCCACCCTCGTTAGACCAACAATACTGCCATCAATCCAGCTCTATAGCCAAACAAAACGGTCAAAACGAAAAATAATCGTCAAAAGTTTGCGCTATTTCAGAAAAACATTGTACCTTTGCACCCGCTTAACAGCAATCGGGATGTAGCGCAGTTGGTAGCGCACTACGTTCGGGACGTAGGGGTCGGGCGTTCGAGTCGCCTCATCCCGACCTTATAAAACGAAGCAGCTCTCATGAGTTGCTTCGTTTTTTATTCCCCGCCCTCAAGACGAGAGGAATTTGGGGTCACCCTATAAAACAGAAATCTTGGTTCAAACAATGGATTAGGCTTGGGGTGACTTGACCAACTATTTCTCGGAATCCCTGACAAGCCCCCCCCTCCCCATCTATTCTCTAACGAGTCGTAGCTCCTGCTTCAAGGCTGAAAGACTCAAGCATCTTCTTCCAAGGCCTTGTCTTTGCCTTGTTAGCCTTTTCCGCCGCTTCCTCCTGGGCCAAACGTTTCTCCAAGGCTGCCATGAATCGATGATATTCCACCGGGGTGATATCCACCTTGCCATAGCACCTCACCTCGGGATGGCGCTCCTTGTAGGCCGTCCGCACCATCTCGTGGGTAACGATGTTAGAAAGCGGAATGTGATACTGACGGATAATAGGCAGCAGATACTCGATGCCGCTCTCCACCTGCTCTTCCGTCAATGGTGCCCGCAAGGTATTGCCTTGAAACTCGACACCGACAGTGAAGTAATTGCACGACTCTCGCCCATGGAGACAAGACAGACCGGCATGGAAGGTGACGGCGGTAGGGGGACAGAGGATATAGCGCGTGCCGTCGGTGTCTATTACGCAATGCGCGCCGACCCCTCGTCGCTTGTCTGTCAGCGTCATCAAAGACCGCAGCACGGTAGGTACGGCGGTATGGTGCAGGACAATGCCCTGAAGTTCATTGATGGTGTCCGGCGCTATATTAGGTGTGGGCCAACTCACCTCGGCATACTTGTCCTCCTCGCGCTGCGCTTGGGCCGCAAGCGAGAAGAGGAGAAGGAATAATACAAAAAAACGATTCATTATCTATATATAATTGGGGTGGCAATACATGGAAAACCGGATGGAAATCCTCGTTGTCATTCCATCCGGGCATTAACCACAAAACGCTTTCTATGGGGCAGAAAGCCAAACACCTATGAAAAAAGTTTTCCTCTAACAGGGGACTTATCCCTTCCAAAGCCCGTGGAGATTGCAATACTCGCGCGCCTCCACCTCCGTGGCGTCGGTCTTAAACTCAGCCACGGGCTTATCCTGCGGGGTAAGGTTGTGACGAAGCACTCCCGTCGGGGTCACGAGCTCTATCCACTGGATATAGTGAGCATCCGTCATGGGGTGCTCCACAGAGCCCACTGTGACACGGTAGCCACCTTCGATCTTCTCTACCACAGGCACATGCTTTTCCTTCGCACCGTCGGTCGTATTCTCTCGCAACAGCTTCATCGGCTCGCCACAGCACATGGGCGTACCCTCGGCATCCTGCAAAACCTCGACCATCAGTCCGCTTTTCTCACATTTATAAATCTCATTTTTCTTTGCCATAATGTCTTTGCTTTAAATGTTCATAAGGAATCAAGATTCCATGCTGCAAATATAGCTTTTCTTTTTGAATCTCACAAGTAATTTATACGCAAATAAACCTTTTTTATTACCATTTAGCCTATCATCTGCCCTCAAAAGAGGAAATCGCTGCCATCTCAGAATCGCATAGAGTCTCACCCTCACACGACACAAGCCGTGTAACATACCTGTTATTTTGTCAAAATCCAAACAAATCTCGATTAACCATTCTTAGCACTGTTTTTTCGCTATTCCCACAATAAGTCTATACCTTTGCATCCACTTCCCAAAACGGGGAGTAGTTCTTTTACTTTTTGAATAAGTATCAAGAGACAGCTTAGATGCTGAACCAACCGAGCAGACATAGCCACGGTGGTAAAAACGATACGAGTTTAAGGATTCAGTAATAATCATTAAATTAAAAAGTTATGTCACAAGTAACAAAAACTTTTACGGAACATCCACAAAACAGCATCACCCTAATGAATGGTGCTGTACTTGAGTGCTTTCCAAAAGAATCAAATCAAGGCGACTTTGTACCCGATCAAATGAAATTGGATACAACAGGCGTGTATCTGAGTATAGGCAATAAGCCATGTAAGCCACAACCAAGTACCACTGAAGAAAAGGAACGACAGAAGAAACTCTTCACGGACAACGCTTTTTATTTGTTGGCACATCAAGAGCGTATCATGCGTGACAGTAGGATGTTTCTTGCTCCCGTTGCCGTGCAAAATGGACTTGCTTATATAGGTACGTCCGGCTTTAATGCCCCCACATTGGGCATATACTTGGAATGGTGGAATGAATGTCCTATTGCATTGCGAACAGGCGAGGATGGCCATCGAAGCCTCGTCTTTCATCTTGCGGGCAGTCCGTTGAGTGGAGCAAACCGCTGTGCTGAGGTCTATGAGGACGGCAGGGTTGAGCATACGCAAGTGTCTTCATTCATAAACCATTGGCGACCATTCACAGCTATCAACACGCGTTATGACGAGGCAAAGCACATTTATCAAGCTTATACGCTTGAGCATGTGCTTGAGATCTTGCACGCTGAAGATAATGAAAGTTGGAACTATTCTGTCGAAATCAAGGTACGCTTTATGCAGTCTGAGATAAACAAATTGAAAAAGAGAATAGAGCGACTAACCAAAGAGTCCGACAAATGGCACTCTATGTATGTTGATACTTTTATGAAGTACAAGGAAGCAGAGGTTTGTGAGGCTTTTTCTACTTTTCAATCCCTTAGAGAGGAGTGTGAGACTCAAATCAACACTATCAAGGTTCGTAAACGGACATTGAGGGCTGAACTGAAAAGCGGCTGCATGAATAACCTCACTTATCAACGGACACTAACGCCGTAGAATAAGCAAATAAAAGATCTAGTGTTTAAGGTTAGCAAGAAAAAACATGAGCTCATCAATCAATTTCTTCCAAAAGGTATAAGTTACAACGAGATGGAAAGATATATGAATAAAAAGAATGAAATTTAAATATTAAGCAATGATTGAAAAAGTGAATCCGTGCCATCCGGACAAGGTGGCAGACCGTATCGCAGGGGCTATTGTGGACCTTGCCTACTCCAAGGTGGAGAACCCGAAGATTGCCGTCGAGGTGTTGCTCGGCCATGGCGTAGCAAACATCATCATCGAGAGCAGTGTGGACATCTCGCAGACTGAGACAGAGGCCATCGTCAGCCGCATCACCAAGCGCGAGGACCTGAAGGTCTCGCTTGTCATGGTGGCGCAAGACCCTATCCTCGCCCACAATCAAGACGACGAAATCCGTTGCGGTGACAATGGCATTTTCAAGGGCGTGCCACTGACTGACGAGGAGAGGCTGCTCAGCAAGATAGCCCACGACATTTACGAGCGCTACCCTTCCGACGGCAAATACATCTTTGGCAATGGCAAACTGATCATCTGCCAAAGCAATGCAAAGACAGAGGATTTGAAAACACTCTACCCCGCCGCCATCATCAACCCTTTGGGAGACTGGAGCGGTGGCACTGATGTGGACGCTGGTGCCACCAACCGCAAACTGGGTTCGGACATGGCACAATCAGTCTCAGGCGGTGGCGTGCAAGGCAAGGACCTATCAAAGGCCGATGTCTCGGTGAACATTTACGCCTTCTTGAAAGCCCAGCAGACAAAGCAAAACGTAGAACTGTTTTGTGCTATCGGCGACACAGAGATCGACGGAAAACCATACGCCGAGATTGTAGAGATTGCACGTCAATACATCAAGCAAGTCGGCGGCTTCGAGAAGTTTGCCGAATGGGGATTGTTCTAACTAGCAGCACAAGCACGACGCAGTCAATCGAATCTGGAGTAGTTTATAACTTTCATGGGATCTCTCCTGGGGGAAGTTACAAACTACTCCTTCTTTCATATAACAGCTTTGTTTGCTTCTGTCTATAGTTTCACAGGACGCCCTACCCAAACTATCATTCCGCTCCAAGCAATACTCATCCACAAGGTATAAGTCGCTACGGCAATGCAGGTCAGCAACGCCACACCGACAACGTTTCAAACCTTCAAAAAACAAGAAAGCGGCTGATACTCGAAAGTATCAACCGCTTCCTTTGTACCCAGACCCGGGCTCGAACCGGGATGGATTGCTCCACTGGTGTTTGAGACCAGCGCGTCTACCTATTCCGCCATCTGGGCTTAATGCGGGTGCAAAGGTACGAAGTTAATTTGAAGAAAACAAATTTTTCTTTGATTATTCTTAAATATTTTGCTCATGTGCAGATTAATTAGTACTTTCGTGTGCTCAACAGAAACCTTGAACAAATGATGGGAACACCTAACCACAACTACTGTATCATACTCGCCGGAGGACGCGGGCTGCGCCTTTGGCCCTCCAGTCGCGAGGACAAGCCGAAACAATTCCTTGACTTTTTCGGTACGGGCCGCACGCTGCTGCAGCAGACCTACGACCGGTTTGTGCAGATCCTGCCCCAAGACCACATTTTCATCACGACTAACGACCACTATGCCACCTTCGTCCGCGAGCAGCTCCCAGACGTCGGCAACGACCAGCTCATCATAGAGCCCGTGCAGAGAAACACCGCGCCGAGCGTAGCCTGGGCTATCCACCGCATCTTGCGTCTCGACGAAGATGCCTCCGTCGCCATCACACCTGCCGACCAGATTATCCTCAACGAGGCAGCCTTCAAAGACTGCATCCTCGAAAAACTGGAATTCACCGCCCAGAACGACGTACTGATGCCCCTCGGCATCAGTCCCACGCGCCCCGAACCCGGGTACGGCTACATCCAGATGGGCGAGGCAACGAGCTACGCCGATATATATAAGGTGAAGGCCTTCACGGAGAAACCCGACCGCGAGTTTGCCCAGCTGTTTATGGAGAGCGGAGAATGGCTATGGAACACTGGTTTGTTTCTCGCCAACGCACGCTACCTGCGCACCACCATGGAGCAATATATGCCCTCCGTGCTGCGCCACCTCGACGAGATCTATCCCCACTGGACAATCGACGAGGAAAACGCCTATATGCAAGAACATTTCCGATCCTACCCCAACCTGTCAATCGACTACGGCATCCTGGAGAAAAGCGAGCACGTCTGCGTGGCCCGCTGTCAATTTGGCTGGGCCGACGTAGGTACCTGGCACGGCATCTACGAGGCGCGGGAGAAGGACGCAGAAGGCAATGTCGTCATCGATTCCAAGGTGCTCTTCGACGATTCGCGAGACAATGTCGTAAAACTCTCGAAGGGCAAGTTGGCCGTCCTCGGTGGCCTTGAGGGATTTATCGTGGCCGAAAAGGGCAACGTGCTGCTCGTCTGCAAGAAGGAAGACTCCTCGGCACTGGTGCGCAAATACGTCAACGAGATAGCCATCCGCACAGGCGAGGAGTATCTCTGACCCCTATCATTCACCAGACTGTCCACCGCTGCATCCTATGTTTTTCCACCCGTTAGACACCCAGCTGCCAGCCCCAAGGCGGATGAACGACCCGTTCCACTACACCCCGGACCCGCTATGCCTCCTCGCCGCAGAAGTCGTCCAGCGCCAGTTGCCCGCCCACCCTGCCGAAGGCAAAATGGTAGGCGTACTGCTCGTGGAGCATGAGGGTCAGTTGGGCTACCTCCAGGCCTTCTCTGGCCAGACCGACTGGGCGCTCCCTTTGGACGAGTTTGTCCCTCCCGTCTTCGACTACCTCCGCCCCGACGGCTACTTCAAGCGACGCGAGGAGGAAATCGTGCAGGTCAGCCATCGGCTTGCTTCTCTATTGGCCAATCCCCGCTACCGCCAGCTGCTGCAAGAGCGGACGAGACTGGAGCACGACTACGAGACGACGCTCGCCGACCTGCGCGCAAGGGCCAACGTAGCCAAAGCCCTCCGCGACCAGCGCCGCAAAGAGGCCCACATCTCGGAGCAAGAACGGGAGGCAATGGTACGCGAAAGCCAGTTTCACAAAGGACAGATCCGACGACTGAAGGCGCACCACCACGAGATGCTACGACAGCTGGAGGCCGACCTACGCTATTTCGATCGGGAGCGGGATCACCTGAGTGTAAACCGCAAACGGATGAGCGAAGAACTGCAAGCATGGCTCTTCGCACAGTTTAGGATGCGCAACGCCCGAGGAGAAGAAAAAGACCTGCTCGCCATCTTCGACGCATGGCACGCCACCCACCTCTCACCCAAGGCACAGCGGCGTGTGGAACGCTGCCCTTCGGGAGCAGGCGAATGCTGCGAACCCAAACTCCTGCAGTATGCCTACCTCCACCAGATGCGCCCACGGAGTATTGCCATGTTCTGGTGGGGTCCTTCCCCAAAAGAAGAGGTGCGCCATCACGGCCAGTATTACCCCGCCTGCCACCTGCGCTGCCGCCCCATCCTCACGTGGATGATGCAAGGACTGGACGCGGAGGTGAAACCCATCATCTCCCACCCCTCCCTCCAGTTGCGCGTGCTCTATGAGGACGACCAACTGGCCGTCATCGAAAAGCCCTCAGGCCTCCTCTCCGTGCCTGGCAAGGGCGACGCCCCCTCCGTCATCTCCCTGCTCTCCGACCGCTGGAAAGGCAAGGAGGGTCCCTACTCTGTCCACCGTCTGGACTGCTTCACCAGCGGACTGATGGTCGTAGCACGAACCCTGGAAGCACAGAAGGCCCTGCAAGCTCAGTTTGCCCACCGCACGACCCACAAGGAATATACCGCCCTCTGCCAATACACCGAGGACCTCTACGCGGGCAAGAAAGGAGAAATCAGTCTGCCCTTGGCCCCCGACTACCTCGACCTGCCACGGATGCGCGTTGATCTCGCCCACGGCAAACCCGCCCATTCGCTCTACGAAGTGCTGCGTATCGTCACCCTTGACGATGGCAGCCGCGCCGCCCTGCTGCGCCTCACCCCCACCACAGGACGCACCCACCAGCTCCGCGTCCACTGCGCCCATGCCGACGGGCTCCACGCCCCCATCATCGGCGACCCCCTCTACGGTCTGCCCGGACGCCGTCTTTGTCTCCACGCCACAATCCTGGAGTTTGACCACCCCACCCTTCACCGCCGCATGCGCTTCCACAGCGACGTGCCGGCCTTCCCGTAGTCCGCGCCCTTCGTACGAATGGGGTCCCTTGTCAGCATCGGCAATGTGTATCACTCCATTTTCAGGCCGAGACAAATATTTCCCCACCTTTTGTGTGCTTTTTTCCACAGGAAATATGTACCTTTGCAGCACACTAACAACAATGAGCCGAAACCTTATAAAATAAATAAAAATGCTGGAAAAGGAAAGACGCGAAGCTATCATACGCCTCATGAACGAGCAGGTAGTGCCCGCCGTGGGTTGTACCGAGCCGATGGCCGTTGCCCTCTGTGTGGCACGCGCCACGGAACTGTTGGGTCAGAGACCCGAGAAGATCAACGTATTGCTCTCGGGCAATATGCTGAAAAACGCCATGGGAGTGGGCATTCCCGGCACGGGCATGATCGGACTGCCCATCGCTATAGCCCTCGGTGCCATCGTTGGCAAGTCGGAGTACAAACTGGAGGTCATCAAAGACCTCACCCCTGAGACGCTGGCCGAAGGGAAGGAATACATCAAGGGCGACCACATCACGATCGGCCTGAAGAACCAGTGCTGCGACAAACTCTACATCGAGGTAGAGGTCACGGCTGGCGACCACCGTGCACAGGCCATCATCATGCACACTCACACCAACTTCACACATGAGGAGCGTGACGGCGAGGTGCTGCTCGACAAGACTGTGGCCGCAGCCGGCGAGCAGGGCACGCAAGCTCCGCAGCTGACGATGCAGATGGTATGGGAGTTTGCCACCGAGTCGCCGTTGGAGGAACTGGACTTCATCCGTGAGGCCCAGCGCCTGAACATCAACGCTGCCGAAGAGTCGCTCAAGGGCAACTACGGCCACTGCCTCGGCAAGACCATCGTGCGTCCGATGAGCCACGGCATCTTCGGCGACACCATCTACTCCCACATCATCGCCAAGACGGCCCTGGCCTGCGACGCGCGCATGGGTGGCGCGATGGTGCCCGTGATGAGCAATAGCGGCAGCGGCAACCAGGGCATCTGCGCCACCAATCCCGTGGTGGTCTTCGCACAGGAGAACAAGAACACGGACGAAGAGCTGGTACGCGCCCTCGCACTGAGCCACCTCACAGTCATCTACATCAAGCAGAGCCTCGGCCCGCTCTCGGCCCTCTGCGGATGCGTGGTAGCCAGTATTGGCGCCAGCAGCGGCATTGTCTATCTCATGGGAGGCAGCTACGAGCGCGCCTGCTATGCTGCCAAGAACATGATCGCCATCCTTACGGGTATGATTTGCGACGGCGCCAAGCCCAGCTGCTCTCTGAAGATCAGTTCCGGCGTCTCCGTCGCCGTCCTCTCGGCCACGATGGCTATGGAGGGACGCCACGTCACGGCGGCAGAAGGCATCATCGACGAGGATATCGACCAGTGTGTCCGCAACCTCACCCATATCGGCAAGGATGCGATGTCGGCCACTGACACGATGATCCTCGACATCATGACCCACAAGAAGCACTAAACCATCCTATCAATAAAATCCCCGCAAACGGATCATCCATTTGCGGGGATTTTGATTTTTTGTCGGTGTGCCAAGACTGTCGTCCTGGTACACCGCGTTTTTCTATGCGATGGGACGAGGCTTACTTCTTCAAGTCCTTCACGATGTCCATCGTGTCGCGAGCGATAACGATCTCCTCGTCGGTCGGGATCATCACCACCTTCACCTTAGAATCGTCGGCAGAGAGAATCTGCTCCTTGCCACGGACGTGGTTGCGCTCCTTGTCCATCTTCACGCCCAGGTACTCCATGTCCTGCAGGGAATCCCAGCGTACACCCTCCTGGTTCTCACCCACGCCAGCCGTCCAAACGATGATATCAACACCGTTCATGGCTGCTGCATAAGCACCAATGTACTTCTTGATACGGTAGTTGTACATCTCCAGAGCCAGATGAGCACGCTCGTTGCCTTCGAAGTCAGCCTGCTCCACCTCGCGCATGTCCGAGCTGATGCCCGTGATGCCGAGCACACCACACTTCGTGTTGAGCCAGTCGGCCATCTCCTGCGGCTTCATGTCGAGTTTCTCCATGAGGTAAGTCACGGCAGAAGGATCGATGTCACCCGAGCGGCCACCCATCATCACACCAGCCAGCGGGGTCAAACCCATTGAGGTGTCGATGACCTTGCCATACTTCACGGCAGCGACAGAGGCGCCGTTGCCGATATGGCAGGTGATAATGCGCTGTTTCGTGATGTCCACACCCAGGAACTCGCAGACACGCTGACTGACGTAGCGGTGGCTCGTTCCATGGAAACCGTAGCGACGCACGTGGTACTTCTCGTACAGGTCATACGGGATGGCATAGAGATAAGCGTAGGGCGGCATCGTACTGTGGAAAGCATTGTCGAAGACCGTCACCTGCGGCGTGTGCGGCATAAGTGCGTTGACAGCACGGATACCACGCAAGTGGCCCAGGTTGTGTACCGGGGCGAGGTCGATCAGGCTCTCAATGCCCTTCTCCACCTCCGGCGTGACGAGGCAACTCTTCTCGAAGAGGTCGCCGCCCTGCACCACGCGGTGGCCGACAGCGTCGATCTCGTTGAGGTCCTTGATGGCGCCGATCTCCGGATCGAGCAGACACTTGAAGACCAGGGCCACACCCTCCTTATGGGTCGGCAGGTCGGCCATGATCTGCTTCTTGCTTCCATCGGCCAGCTTCACCTTGATAAAAGCCTCGTCGAGGCCGATACGCTCTACGCCACCCTGGGCAAGGACGCGCTCGCCGTCCATGTCGTAGAACTTGTACTTGATAGAACTGCTACCGCAGTTGAGAACCAATATTTTCATGTTCGCTAATTGATTAGTTCGTTGCGTTCTTGTACTTTAAGCCTTCTTGGCGTCCTGCGCCTGGCAGGCGGTGATGGCCACCATATAGTAGATGTCATCTACCGAGCAGCCACGGCTGAGGTCGTTGACCGGACGTGCGATACCCTGGAGGATCGGGCCGATAGCCACGGCACCACCCAGACGCTGCACGAGCTTGTAGCCGATGTTGCCCACCTCGAGGTTGGGCACAACGAGCACGTTGGCCTTGCCAGCCACCGAGCTTCCCGGCGCCTTCTTCGTAGCCACGGCGGGCACGAGAGCTGCGTCGGCCTGGAGCTCACCATCGACATGGAGTTCAGGATACTTCTCGTGGGCGATGCTCACGGCGTCCTTCACCTTGTCGATCACATAGACGCTCTTGCCCGTCTCCTTGTTGATGGCATCCTTGGCGCTGCCCTTCGTGGAGTAGCTCAGCATGGCGATATACGGTTCGGTCATGCCCGCCACGCTATGTGCCGTCTGCGCCGTCGTGAAAGCGATCTGCGCGAGCTGGTCGGCGGTAGGATTCGGCGTAACGGCGACGTCGCCCATCACGATCACACCATCGTTGCCCATTGCCTTCTCGTGGGTGAGCAGGAGCATGGCTCCACTGACGCAAGAGATGCCCGGTGCACACTTGATGATCTGCAGGGCGGGACGCAAAGTCTCTCCCGTGGTTGACAACGCACCCGAGATCTGGCCGTCGGCCCCCTCGGTCTTGATGATCATGCAGCCCAGATAGAGGTTGTTCTCCGTCACCAGCTTGCGGGCCTGCTCGATGGTCATGCCCTTCTTCTTGCGCAGTTCAGCAAGCTTCTCGGCATACTCCTCACAGCGGGGATTGTTCTTCGGATCGACAATAGTAGCCTTGTCGATGTTCTTCAGTCCCCACTCCTCGGCCTCCTTGCGGATGTTCTCCGGATTGCCGATCAAGATAATGTCGGCCAGTCCGTCCTGCAATGCACGGTCAGCAGCCTTCAACGTGCGTTCCTCCTCGGCCTCCGGCAGCACGATGCGCTGCTTGTCGGATTGGGCGCGAGCAACAATTTGCTTTAATAAATCCATGGTTTTTAAATTATGATTGAGATGTTTCGTTCTCCTTAACCATGGGCAAAGGTATGGAAAATTTTTCACATTCAAGTAAAGACTGCGTTTTTTTTCACAAGATATTCACAAGAAAGGTTTTCCCCGCTTCTTTCTTCGTGCACCCTATGGAAGGACGTTTCGTAGCCGAAAGGACTTTTCCACCCATCATTTCCGACAAATCATGCAGGAATGTCGGGGAAAAGTAGTACTTTTGCCACAGTTAAACCAAAACATAGATATCTATGAAGATTGCTGTTTTCTGCTCCGCCAACGACGAGATCGATCCGGAATACTTCCGTTTGACGACTCAGTTGGGTGAATGGATAGCCCGCGAAGGCCACACCCTTGTCTTCGGCGGATGTGATTCTGGACTGATGGAGTGTGTGGCCCGTGCCGTCAAAGGCCAGGGCGGGCGAACGATCGGTGTAATCCCATCCATCGTCGAGCAGGGCGGACGACGCTCCCGTCACCTCGACGTCGAAATACCGTGCGACGACCTTTCCGACCGCAAGTCGCTGCTCATGGACCAGGCCGATGCCTTCATCGCCCTGCCTGGTGGCATCGGCACGCTCGACGAGATCTTCACCGTGGCGGCCTCCAAGACCATCGGCTACCATGGGCGCCCCGTCATCCTCTTTAATATCAATGGTTGCTGGGACGCGCTGACCACCCTGCTGGACGACCTTCAGCAGCGCGGACTCATGCGCGGAAGCTGGCGCTCCCACTTCATCGTGGCCGACTCCCTCGACGACATACAAAAAGTATTATCCTAACTTCCTCAACAACTATGGACTCATATCTTCCCAAAAGCTACCCCTCCCTGATGGAAGGGAAAAAGATCCTCTATGTCCACGGCTTCCTCTCCGCTGGATCCACCCACACTGCCGATGTGCTGCGGCAGTTCATGCCCCGTGCCACGGTCCTGGCACCCGACCTCCCCGTCCATCCTGCAGAGGCAATGGCCCTGCTCAAGGAGACTGTGGAGAGCGAACGTCCCGACCTGATCATTGGCACGTCCATGGGAGGCATGTACACGGAGATGCTCTACGGCTTCGACCGTATCTGCGTCAATCCCGCCTTCGAGATGGGGGCTACGATGAGCGAGCATCAGATGATGGGGAAGCAGACATTTCAAAATCCTCGTCAAGACGGCGTACAGGAGATCATCGTCACCAAGGCGCTGGTCAAGGAGTATCGCGAGATGACGGAGCACTGCTTCTCGCAAGTCACCGCCGAAGAGCAGCAACGCGTCTTTGGCCTCTTCGGCGACGAAGACCCCATCGTCCACACCTACGACCTCTTCCTCCAGCACTACCCACAGGCCATCCACTTCCACGGCGAGCACCGCCTGGTGGAGAAAGCCATCTACCACTATATCATCCCCATCGTCCGCTGGATCGATGACCGACAGACCGGGCGCAACCGCCCCACCGTGCTCATCCACTGGGACACGCTGGCCGACGCCTACGGCCAACCGAAATCGAGTCTCCACAAAGCCTACGAACAACTGCTGGAGCACTACAATGTCCACTTTGTCGTACCGGCTCCCACCTGCCATCCCGACCAACTGGCATCGCAGCAGGCTTGGATCGAGCGCGTCTTCAGTGCACCCGCCTGGAATCGCGTCATCTTTGCCAACAACCTGCAGCTGCTCTATGGCGACTACCTCATATCCTCCACCGAAACACCCGATTTCATCGGCACTTCCCTGCGCTTCGGCAGCGACGAGCTAAAGACCTGGGAGGACATCATTGTCTTCTTCGACCGACTGGGAGGACAATAGGGATCCGTCAAGCAATGTTGAGACGATAGAAGACCACATGGAATATATTACGGCGCAAGACCTATTCCAACGGATAGAGGAAGCCCTGGCAACGGAAGCACAGGGCGTGGCGAACCACATCCTGCACGATACCCTCGTACTTTGTTGTCACGAGGGTCTTCGCCATACGCGACATGCCTTCGGCAACCTTAGTTCGCAGGTGGACTATCTCTGCCGCGATCGTCACATGGCAGCACAAGACGTGCTCGCCATCCAGCGAATGCGCCGTCATAGCAATAGCGAAGAGCCCCTCTCACCAGAGGACCTGGGCTACGACTGCCGTGCACTGGCGTTGTTTGTCTCCGCCGTATTCCAAACTTCTGTCCCAGCCTCGTTGGTCGGGCGCATTCCCGCTACGGGAAGAGCAGCCCAGGGCAACCCCATCAGCAGTTACACCTACCTCCGCTGCGTGGTGCGGTCGTTCGACGACGAGACCATCCACGCCACCGTTGTCAACCAAGACTGCGACGAGGAGGTGGTGACGATCGACTACCGCCACACGCCCGACTACATCGACTTTTCCTATCTCACCCGCATTCTACAGGAGGGCATGACGCTCAACCTCCTCGACTGCCATCGGGAGGATGAGCGTTTGATCCCGGGCCTCATCATCGTCGAACCCGACTATCTGCTGGACATCTCCGCCATCGCCTCCTGCTTCGAGGACTACGGGCACCACCCTTTGCTCTTCACGCTCCACCGGCTGAAAGAACGGCAGAACAGCAAACACATCTTGCTCGGTAACTTCGCAGGGAGTGCCCTCGACGACCTTATCAACCATGCACAGTACCGTTTCGCCGACACGCTGCAACGCAATTTCCGCGAGAAGGCTATCGAGTACGCCTGCTGCCCCGACTTCGACCCCAGCGAGTTTAAAAGGCTTGCCGAGTCGCAAGTAAGCAACATGCAGGCGGTCGTTGCCGAACTCTTTGGCAGATATAATAAGGAGAAGGCTATCCTCGAACCGAGTTTCATCTGCGAGAAATTGGGCATCCAGGGACGCGTCGACCTCATGACGACCGACCTGCGACTGCTTGTGGAGCAGAAATCGGGACAAAACTACTTCCTCAAGCGCCACACGCGCAACCGCTATGGTTCGCTTCATGTCGAGAAACACTACGTCCAGGTGTTGCTCTACTTCGGCGTCTTGAGCTACAATTTCGGCCTCAGCCCAAAACATGCCGACATCTATCTGCTTTACTCAAAATACCCGCTGCCCGACGGTCTGATGCAAGTGGAGCCGCTCAGAAAGCTCCTACGCGAAGCACTGAAGTATCGCAACCAAGTCGTCGCCTTGGAGTATTGGATGGCATTCCACGGACTGGAGCGTATTCTCCCCCACCTCCATGTCTCCACGCTCAACACGGAGCACCTCGACGACTACTTCTTCCATGCATACCTACAACCTCAGATCGAGGCCGTTACTACGCCGCTACAAACGATGAAACCGCTCGAAAGAGCCTATTTCTGCCGTATGATGCGCTTTGTGATGCGGGAGCAGATCGTCGCCAAGGTTGGCGCACAGGAGGGTGTGGGTTCGGCAGGTGCCGACCTATGGAACATGCCACTGAGCATGAAGCGGGAGACAGGCAATATCTTTACCCGTCTGCGCATCGTTGACAAAAAATCGGATGGCACGGGAGGCTACGACACCCTCACGCTCCTTATCCCCAAACAAGAGGACGACTTCCTGCCTAACTTCCGACGTGGAGACATGGTCTATCTCTACGCCTACGCCCAAGACAAGGCTCCAGACGTGAGGCGTAGCATACTCCACAAGGGTACGCTCCAGGAAATCACACCCACCCAGCTCGTCGTCCATCTCAACGACGGACAACAGAACCCACATATCCTCCAAGTAGATGACGACAAGCGGTGGTACTGCCTTGAGCATGCGGGCAGCGACATCGGATCTACCTCGGCGATGGGCGGGCTCTACACCTTTATCACGGCACCTGAGGCACGCCGCGACGTACTACTCGCAAAGCGACCTCCCATGGCAGACAAAACCCTGCGATTATCCCAAAGCTACAATAAAAACTACGATGAAATCGTGGAAAAAGCGAAGCAGGCGCAGGACTACTTCCTACTTGTAGGTCCTCCTGGTACGGGCAAGACCTCGATGGCGCTTCAGTATCTGGTGCGCGAACTGATCCTGCTGCCCACTCCCGAGAGCCCCACGGGTGGCAATGGGCTGTTGCTCTCCTACACCCACCGCGCTGTGGACGAGATCTGCGGCATGCTTGTGGACAACGACATCGACTTCATCCGTTTGGGTAGCGCCTACAGCTGCGACCCACGGTACCAGTCCCACCTACTGAGCGAGCGACTGACGGCGCGGCCTACCCTATCGGCTATCAAGGCGATCATCGACCAGACTTCCCTCGTCGTGGCTACGACGAGCACCCTTGCGGCCCGCCCCTTCCTCTTCCAGGTGAAGCACTTTGATGTGGCGATCGTCGATGAGGCAAGCCAGATCCTCGAACCCAACCTCATGGGCATCCTCGGCGCTCACTGCAACGGACGCTGCTGCATCGACAAGTTTGTGTTGATTGGCGACCACAAACAGTTGCCTGCTGTCGTGCAGCAGGATGCCGCCGAATCAGTCGTAGAGGAGCCCATCCTCCAGGACATCCAGCTTACCGACTGCCGCCACTCGCTCTTCGAACGGCTTATCAACACGGAACGAACAGCCAAAAGGACCGATTTCATCGGCATCCTGCGTCGCCAAGGGCGCATGCATCCAGAGATAGCCGACTTCCCCAACCGTCGGTTCTACGAGCGCGAAAACCTTCTCTGCGTCCCGCTGCCCCACCAGTTGGAGGACACCATCTACCCATCCGTGCCCTCCTCCGCTCAGCAGACCTTGTCGCCCCTGGGCCGTCTGCTCATGGAAAACCGCCGTCTCTTCTTCCCATCCAAAAACTGTAGGCAGGCGGGAGTGAGCGAGAAAGTAAATACGGAGGAGGCACGTATCGTGGCACAACTGCTCAAGACGATCCACACGCTCTCCGGCACGAACTTCGACCCGTCCAAAACCGTCGGTGTCATCGTGCCTTACCGCAATCAGATAGCGATGATACGGCAAGAAATCAATCGTCTGGACATTCCCAGCCTCATCCCCATCAGCATCGATACCGTGGAGCGATACCAGGGGTCTCAGCGCGACATTATCATCTACTCCTTCACCGTCCAGAACCGCTACCAGCTCGACTTCCTCACCAGCAACTGCTTTGTGGAGGACGGCAAAGTGATTGACCGCAAACTCAACGTCGCCCTAACGCGGGCCAGAAAACAACTGATCATCACAGGCAATGAGGCCATCCTGCGTCAAAACGCCCTCTTCAAAGACCTCATCGACGACATGCCTCGCCATGAGATCTAAGTCTTCTCCTGTTTATTCTGTAGGCTTCACCACAGCTCGCCACTCCACAAACTGCTTGGTCACCTCCCCGTCATGATGGTCGAGGAAGAGGCTATGGCCCGTGTCAAGGGTGTCGATAGCCTGCATGTCGTCAGCGTCGAGTTCAAAATCAAACAGATTCAGATTCTCCTGCATCCGTTCCTTATGGACGGTCTTCGGGATGATGATCACGTCGTTCTGCAACAACCAGCGCAGCGCCACTTGCGCCGCCGTCTTGCCGTGCTTCTCTCCGATCTGTGTAAGGGTCGGATTGGAGAACAGTCCGTTGGCACCCTCTGCCAAAGGAGCCCATGCCATGAGACGCGTACCCAACTCGTCCATAAATCTGCGAGTCTCGCGCTGCTGGTCGAAGACATGCGTCTCCATCTGATTAACCATCGGTGCAATCTCCATGTTGGAGGCAAGGTCAACCAAATGGTCAGGGAAGAAGTTGCTCACGCCGATGGCACGGAGCTTGCCGGCCTTATAGGCCTTCTCCAAGTCACGATAGGCTCCATAGCGGTCGCAATAAGGCTGGTGAAGAAGCATGAGGTCGATGTGGTCCGTCTGCAGCTTGCGCAGACTCTCGTCGATGCTCTTCATGGTCTGGCCCTCGCCATAATTGGAAGGCCACACCTTTGAAACAAGGAATAGATCATCACGGCTTATGCCGCTCTTTCTCCACCCACTGCCCACAGCCTCCTCATTGAGATAAGCCTGAGCCGTATCGATCATCCGATAGCCCACATTGATGGCATCCACTACCAGAGCCTCACACTCCTCTGGCTCCACCTGATAAACACCATATCCCACCTGCGGCATTTCCACGCCATTGCTTAACTTTATTGTTTCCATATTGTTCTGTTATTGGTTACTGTCAATTGCATAAAAGAAGCGCCCATTGCCTTCACCTGCAAAGGTATGCATTTTTCCGCAAACAACACATTGAGAGCTATCTGTTTCAGATATTTTTTACTAAAGTATCACTGTCTTGGAATGGAATATCTTTGGAATGGACTATCATCGCAGTACAGCATTGAGAATCAACCATCAATTGGCAGAAAGTTTGTTTCCTCCCGAGGTTGCAAAAATTTCTTCCCGAGAAACACAGTTTTTACATGACGGTTACTCCGGTTACTTTCGGTCTTTTTGGGGGGCATCCGAAGAATACATGATTAGGCTTTGCACACGCCTCCGACAACCGAACGATCTACACCTTAGACCGAGGGTTGAGTCGATCACAGAAGAATATGCCACGATGATAGGTGCAAGCGCATTCACCGTTCTTTCATCGTCAACATTCGCTACATCGATTATAATAGTTCTTCTTGTTTTAAAATATCTTAATATTCCACTTTGTGCTCAATGTTTATTTGGCTGTATGTGTCGAAAAGTGTAGCTTTGCATTGACGTCATGTGTCAGAAAGTGTAAACTCTCGATGTTGTCATGTGTCGAAAAGTGTGACAATCTGACTATTTCATGTGTCTAAACGTGTAAAGATATGAAGAGAAAGATATATGCTAAGCTTGTGGAATGGAAGCATCAAGAGCATCATAAGCCGTTGATATTAAACGGAGTAAGACAATGTGGAAAGACTTATATTCTTAAAGAATTCGGTCAAGCAGAGTTTGATAATCTTGCTTATGTAAGTTGCGATAGGAATGATAACCTGCAAGCCATCTATGAAGGCGACTTCGATACGGCGAGAATCATTCGAGGGTTAAGTGCTTTGACTGGCGTGGATATAGTCCCTGGCAAAACCCTTATATTCTTGGATGAGGTGCAAGCATTTCCACAGGCGTTGGAAGCTTTGAAGTATTTCTGCGAAGATGCTCCAGAGTATCATATTGTGGTGGCTGGTTCGCTGTTGGGGGTTGCCCTGCATGCAGGTGTGTCATTTCCCGTAGGCAAGGTTCAGACAATGCGTCTATTCCCTATGGATTTTGAAGAATTTCTTATGGCTATGGGAGAGGACCGGCTGCTCAAGCTGATGCACAGCAAGGATTATGCATTGATGAATGCGTTCCACGAAAAACTAAAAGACTATTTGCGTCAATACTATTACGTGGGCGGAATGCCTGAAGTTGTGAAGATGTATGTGGAAAACAAATTGCTCGGCCAAGTGCGCACTATTCAGAACGAAATTCTCTCCAATTATGCAAGCGACTTCTCCAAGCATGCTCCTGCACAGGAGGTGCCTCGCATAGATATGGTATGGCAGTCCATACTCGGTCAGCTTTCGAAAGAGAATAAGAAGTTTGTCTATGGGGTATTGAAGAAGGGCGGCAGAGCCAAGGAGTTTGAGTTAGCCATACAGTGGTTAGTGGATGCCGGTTTGGTTTATAAAATAACTAAGGTGACAAAGCCTGAGTTGCCGTTGAAGTTTTATGAAGACTTGTCGGCATTCAAGTTGTATCTGTGCGATTGTGGACTGATGGGAGCTATGGCTGATACCGCAGCAAAGGATGTGTTGCTTGGAGATAACGTATTCACGGAGTATAAAGGAGCGTTCACTGAACAGTATGTCCTTCAGCAGTTGCTTGCATCGGGTATTACCCACATCTATTATTACAGTTCTGATACTTCTCGCATGGAAATGGATTTCCTTGTTCAGCGTGACGGGGCATTATTGCCTATAGAAGTAAAAGGCGGTACAAACATCAAAGCCACCTCATTGCATAACTATCTTAAGGCGCACCCTGACATATCTGCCATCCGTTATTCTATGTTGCCTTATCGTCAACAAGAGAATATCTCCAACATGCCGCTCTATGGAGCCTTTCTGCGTTCATAATGTTGTGTGGAACCATTGCTGTTGCTCCTTCTTCTCTTTTCGTGCAAGCATCTTAAAGTTGATGTTTTAGAAGACAATATTTGCATTTCTGATGCTCAATAATTAGGTTCTTCCGGAAAATGGAGTGACTCGACGTGGACACATAGAAGACAACTTGAACAACTTTTACAACAAGTAACAACTCTTTCGGTAAGCCATGAGCAGAACTGAGCTTGCTCAAGTTATGCCATGGCGAGAAAGAGTGCCATGTAATGGAACAGCTTCGCGGGGACATCGCCTCTTCGAGGCCCATGCTGACCAAGGGTTGCTGCAAAGGAAACAACTATGAACAAAACCTATCACTCGATTTTTCGGATGAACCTTTTTTATGTCTTAAAAGTCAAGAATTATGCTTTAAAGTAGAAAATAATTCTTAGAACTGGAAAATATTTGTCGCTTTAGGAAACTTTCTCACATAAAAGCTATATCTTTGTAACATGAATACTCTGAAATAAAACAGTAATGGCTGAAAATAAAGCTCTAAATCGAATAAAAGTTGTTTTGGCCGAGAAAGGGAAAAGCAACAAATGGTTGGCTGAAGAATTAGGGAAAGGTCAAGCTACGATTTCCAAATGGTGTACAAATGCCGCACAACCAAATTTGGAAAATCTTATAGAAATAGCCAAATGTCTTGAAGTTAATGTGAATGAACTGATACGAATGGAATAGAATGGTAAAACAGGATGGTACAATGATTGGGAAAAGTAAAAGTCCATATACTGCAGCCTTAACTGGTGGGGGATTTCTTTTTAATGAAACTCTCATCTTGTTGCCTTTACTCCAAGCCGAGCACAGCGAGGAACTGCTCCAAGAAGAAAAGGTGAACAATAATGTGCTGCATATCAATGCCGAGACTTCCCGAAAGAAAGTTATCACGGAGATAAGGCGCAGGTACCAAGCCGTCTCACTTTCCTTTTGGACTAATTTCATTGGAATGAGTGATAGCGACAAGGTTGTCGCCCTGTTTTATGTGATTCTCAAAACATACAAGATATGTTTCGACTTCCATGTGAATGTAACCATGCGCAAGTGGAATAGTATTTCGAAGAGCTTAGCCAAGGAAGACCTTATGATGGAGTTCAATGAAATCTCTGCCAAAGACGAGTTTGTTGATTCATGGAGTGACTCCACTAAGGGTAAAGTTGCAAGTGCATACCTCACCATCCTCAGGAAGGTAGGAATGCTGACCAATGAGAACCGTCTTCATTCCCTGGCCTGCAACAATTACGACTACTACTTGGCGAAGGGAGAACCATGGTTTTTGGAAGCCTGCCTCCTGCAGCCATACGAAATAGAAAACATAAAGAGATCTATGTAATATGACGATTAAAGAACTTGATGATAAACTGAACAGCTCTGGCTTCCAAGACACGGAGAACGGCGACCTGTTCTATAACTTCTTCATCTACCAATATCCGGCAGAGGAGGAGTATGACATCCGTCGGCAGATACAGGAGTTTAAGGCGAATCTCATTCGCCCTATCAACTATGTGGATGTGCTTACGCTGAATCTGTTTGAGGAGTTTTGCAATTTTCTCAACCAGAAGAAGTTCCTGCGTCATCCGTCCATGCTGAAATACCTGTTGGAGAAAGAGCAAAACGATCCGTCCAAGGCACAGAACACCCAGGACACACTTGCTCGTAATGCTCATTCTCCAGAGTTTGTACAGTACATTCACAGGCGTATCATCGACCATATCACCATCAAGGACCAATACCGTCGTCCATACGTTTTCTTGTATGGCATCGGCAGTATGTTTCCATATCTGAGAGTCAACGAGTTTCTTGCCCTCTATGAGGACTACAACGAGACCGGGAAGTATAAGATTATCGTCTTCTACCCAGGACATCGTGACCAGAACTCTTTCCGTCTGTTCGATACGCTCCCAGACAATCATACCTATCGTGCAACCCTACTTATCAATGAGTAACTTATGAAACTGAAAGATTTATATTGCAAGCCCATCGACCGTGCTGTCAATCCTGCCGTCAGCGCCACCAAGTTTGACCCAGAGACAGAACGAATCGAAATACAAGAATATGTGTTTACGGATGCATACCTATCGTGCAACCCTACTTATCAATGAGTAACTTATGAAACTGAAAGATTTATATTGCAAGCCCATCGACCGTGCTGTCAATCCTGCCGTCAGCGCCACCAAGTTTGACCCAGAGACAGAACGAATCGAAATACAAGAATATGTGTTTACGGATGAGATCATCAATGGCCTCTTCCGCATACTCGATGCCATTAAGAACAACAAGCCATACGACCATGTTGGAATCTGGATTGACGGCTATTATGGTTCGGGTAAGTCTCACTTTCTGAAATACCTCGACTACTGTATCACTCCATCAACCCGTGAAGATGCTGTTTCTCGTTTGCTCGAAGCTGTGAAAATCATCGATCCACTTGATGAGAAGCACAACCTCAATTTTGATTACGACGAGTTGCTCACTATCGCCAACTGGCTGAAGCGTGCCACTATCGACACCTGCATCTTCAACCTCGAAACCAGCTACGACAATTCTACGGACAAGAAGAAGGCTTTCCTTCACGTATTCTGGAACGAATTCAATGGCAAGCGTGGCTTCAATAAGTTCAATATCACCTTGGCACAGAACCTGGAAAAGCCCCTTGCCGAGAAGGGCGTTTTCGAAGCCTTCAAGGATCGCATTGCTGAGGAAGGTGGCGACTGGAATGACCCTGCAATGGCTGCCGACCTAATAGACAACGAGCTGGATTGGGTGTTGGATATTGCCAAAGAGCTTGCCCCTACCCTCTCTGTAGATAGCATCCGTGAGCGCATCATCAAGCGAGACACCAATATGAGCATCGACCGCTTCGGAATGGAATTAGCATCCTATCTGAAAGATAAGGGCGATGACTACCGTCTTATTCTCCTTGCCGATGAGGTGAGCCAGTTCATCAACAAGGAGCGTGACCGCTATCTCAACCTCCAGGAGATTATCACCAAACTCTCTGAGGCTTGCGACAACAAGGTATGGGTGGCTTGTACCGCCCAGCAAGACCTTTCTGAGATTATGGACGATTGCCACATTGCAGAAGAGAAGGATAAGGAAGGCAAGATCAAGGGACGCTTCGAGGTGAAGGTTTCCCTGAAAGGTACACAACCAGAGGTGATTACCCAGAAGCGTATTCTCAACAAGAAAGAGGAAGTGAAGCCTGAACTTGCTGCCATCTACAACAAATATAAGGCAGGTTTCGACCTTCAGTTCAAACTACCAACATCCTATAGTAGCTACGAATCACAAGATGATTTCGTGGACTACTACCCTTTCGTGCCTTATCAGTTCAAGCTGATTATGCAGGTATTCAACTCGTTCCTCAATCTTGGCTATGTAGCCAAGGAGGTAAAAGGTAACGAGCGAAGCATCATCAAGGTGATCCACTCTACTGCCAAGACGAATGCAGATGCTGAGTTGGGCAAGTTCATCTCTTTCGATGAACTCTATAATAATATGTTCGAAGAAGGATTGCAGGCTCGTGGACAAAAAGCAGTAGATAATGCTTTGCGCATGGCTCGTACCTATCAGACCGACCGCCCAGAGCGCACCCGTCTTGCCGTGAGAGTAGCCAATGTGCTCTTTATGATCTGTAATATTTCACAGACCGACCAGCTGGTCTTCCCTGCCACATTGGATAATGTGACCTCACTTCTTATCAACGATATGGAGACCCCTCGCCTCAACATCAAGAACGAGGTGGAAAAGGTGATTGAATTCCTTTGCGACAACAACATCATCCGTCGTGAGCAGGGCAAGAATGGTGCACCCGAGACCTACGCTTTCTATAGTGAAGAAGAAATGAAGGTGGCTCAGCTCATTCAGAGCCAGGTGGTTGACAACAATACCCAGGCAGAGCAGCTGAAGGAAATCTTCAACAGATACATTACAGCCCTCCGCAACAAGGAGCAATTTAAGACACGCAGCTTCTCTGTTGGCCTCACCATCAAGCAGCGCACCTTCCTCAGCAACAATCCAGATGTGCAGGTAGAGTTTGTAATGGATGCGGATTACGAAAGTGCTGAGCAGTTGGCTTTGCAGAACAGCTATGCGAACCGCATGGTTTATTATGTAGGTCCTCAATATCGTGACAATAAGCGTCTGTACAATGCCTTCTACTGGTATTGCCAGGCAAACCGCTACATGGCAACTCCGGTAACAAGCGAGGACAATAAAAAAACACGTGACGAGTTTGAGAAACGTGCCAATGAACTTTACAATGGACTCATCAAAAAGGAATTTGAGAAGATTCTCGACACCTGTCCCATCATCTCTGGCCTCAGCGTGATAGATGAAGTCGAGCTGGGACAGAAGCGTGGCAACGACCGCTATCGTGTGGCGATGGATAAGCATCTTTCCAGCATCTATACCAAGGCGAACCTGGTGGATTATCCAAGCATGCCTCGCACCACGGAGCAGTTGAAGAAGGCTATTCTCCGCATTGTCAACCCTGGCGACTACGATGGAACGAATGCCGTACTTACCGATGCAGAGCATGAAGTAGAGATTTATCTCAACAAGCAGTTTGCCGAGGTAAATGTTTCTGATGTGCTTGCCAAGTTTGCCAAGGCTCCATACGGATGGGACAACATCTGTACGCTGTATATCATCAATGAGCTTGTACGTCGTCATAACCGCGACTACTCTTACTCAAACAACCCGAACGTTGAGACGCAGACTGTAGCAAGCCGCATCGTCAGTGAGTCAAACAAGTTTACGCTTCGTTTGGCCAAGGTCATCTCTCCGCAAGTAATTCAAAATTTCATTGCTGCATGGAAAGAGATCTTTGGTATTTCTGCTGCACCAAGCTCTACAGACAGCACCCAGCTCTTTCGTGCCTGCCGCGACATAGAGAGCGACCGCAGTCTTGCCAAGTTCATCAAGGGCTATAAGGGTATTGAGCAGCAGATAGCAGGCTATCAATTCTGTCAGCCTATCCTTGAGGCCATCGATCTCTTCGAGTCATGGCTTAACGAGCGTGACCCGCTGAAGTTCTTCAACCTTATCATCGCAGCAAAGGATGAAGCAAAGGGGCTCATTGACAAGTGCAAAGAGGTGGTTCAGTTCACTCATGATCAGCTTGACACATACAAACAACTCATCCAGTTCCAGGACGACAACCAGTATAACTTCCCGTTCGTTCCGATGGAGATGCAGGGAGCGGTAACAGATTTCTGCAAGCTGAAGAATGATCCTTGGCCTATTTCTGGCCTTCGTGGTTACATCAAGCTGCAACGCCAGTTATCAGGTATATTGGATGGTGTACGTAATGAACTCCGTGAGAAGATCAAAGCTGCCTATAATGATATGTTCGACTATCTGAAGCAGGTGGCAGAGAAACAGCATGTTCCTGAGAGTGTACTGTCTGACCGTGAAACCGTTATCCTGGTCAAAACCACCCCTACCAATATTCTTGTACTGCAGAACAACACCAATACAGATACGTTCTATCAGGAGCAGGTGGATAAGATTATGTCTTATAATCCTCCACTGCCAAAGCCTGATGAAGACGAGGACAGCCCAACTCCAGTTAAGCGCATCCGCAAGGCATCTTTGCTGACGAAGACAAAGTTGCCAATCACGAATGCGGAGGATATAGAACGCTACCTGGAAGGTCTGCGCCAGCAACTCGAAAAGCTGCTGGTTGACCAGGATGGCGTAATGATTGTTAAATAACAAAACGTTGCAAGAAATCACACTAAAAGGTATACGCCATATACCATTTAAAGTGTTTTCTTGCAAAATAGCTATAAGCGCATGGACAAAATACAGAAAATAATGGCACGATGGAATGCTCTTTTGCCTCTTTCAGAAAGAGATAGAGAGCTACTAAGCCGTCGCTTCACTATAGACTTTAACTATAATAGCAATCACATAGAAGGAAATACTCTGACATACGGACAGACAGAGATATTACTTCTCTTTGGTAAAATTGTAGGCGAAGCAGAAGCCAAGGATGTACAAGAGATGACTGCAAGTAATGTCGGACTGAAAATGATGAAAGAAGAAGCTCAACTAAAAGACATTCCGCTAACACAGCATTTTATCCGAACGTTGCATAAAACGCTCTTGCGTGAAGATTATACGGTTTTCAGAAATCTGCCAGGTGGTCAGACAACAAGTTATACTATCCATGCAGGAATATACAAAACTCGCCCCAATAGTGTAATTACTAGATATGGAGACAGATTCGAGTATGCTTCACCTGAAGAAACACCTGCTCTAATGGGTGATTTGGTAGAATGGTACAACGAAGCTGAAAAATCAGGAAAATTCACACCTGTTGAGTTGGCTGCCATGTTCCACTATCGATACATTCGCATTCACCCTTTTGAGGATGGAAACGGGCGTATTGCAAGACTAATGGCTAATTATATTCTTTCACGTCATGATTATCCGATGATTGTTGTAAGAAGCCGAAAGAAAAATGAATATTTGGAAGCGCTCCATAAAACAGACCTTACGGTAGGCGCTGCGCCTTCACTTGGCGCACATGCTTCAAAGAGAGAGATACAACAATTTTTGACGTATTTTTCCAATTTATTCGTAGAAGAGGTTTCATATAATATTAGCTTCTTAACAGAAAGAGGAGAAAACGTTTGGTGGTTTGATGGTGAACGTGTCAAATTCCGATCTGCCACGACAAGCCAGATGCTCAACTTGATGTATTCGAATCCGGATATCACCATTCCGTGTTTATCTGAAAACATTGGGATAAATATCGCTTCTGTCAATAAACAAATAAAGCAATTGACAACTAAAGGATATATTCAACGAGCTTCTAATGGCAATTGGAGATTAATAATCACTCCTTCCATATAACAACCCTATTATACATTATCTCCCGTGGACACAAATAGAATCAAACGCTTCGCTACCGAAGCACGAAATATATTGAAAGCCGGTATAGCTGCCAAGATTACTACGCTTGGCTTCGACAAGAACGGCAATGTAGCAGAGAAGAACAAGCCTCAGCTGATGCAGGGCGGTTCTCTCTGGAATGAGCAGTTGCAGACAGAGGGCTTCTACTATCAGTGGATGTCCCTCTATAACCGTATTCAGCAGAAAGGTATCAGCGAGGTGTATGAAGAAGCTGCCTACACCTGGTTCAACCGCCTCTGCGCCATCCGAATCCTGCAGAAGAACAATCTCTGCAGTCCGGTTCTGACGTATGCTGATGCAGCACGCACTCCTGTCATCGTGGATGAAGCCCGACAGGGACGCATTCCGCAGATGAAGGAAGAGTTGCGCCAGCGACTTGTGGAACTCCTTGATGACGACACCAAGGTGACAGAGCAGTTTGCCATCCTCATTACAGCCTGGTGCCACGATAATCCAATCATCAACCAGTGTTTCGGCAGCATAGCCGATTACACCGAGCTGCTTCTGCCAAACAACATCCTGGCAGAAGGTGGTTTCGTGGATATGCTTAACCATACAGAATTTATCACCGATGAAGAGTTCCAATCACCTGAGTTGATTGGATGGCTTTATCAGTTCTATATCTCTGAGCGCAAGGACGAGGTGTTTGCCAAGAAGGGTAAGTTCGAGGCTGACGAGATTCCTGCAGCCACCCAGATCTTCACCCCTAATTGGATAGTGAAGTACATGGTACAGAACACCGTGGGCAGAATCTATTTGGACAATAATCCATACGAAACGCAGCTGCAAAAGAAGTGGCGTTATCTCGTTGAGCCTTCAGAAAAGCTAAGCGATAGGTATTCGCTGAAATACAACGAGTTAACAGATTTGAAGGTAGCAGACCTTGCCTGCGGTTCCGGTCATATTCTCAATGAATGTTTCGACCTGCTCTACGACCTTTATATTACAGAAGGCTATGGCCGTTCGGAGGCTGTAGCCAACATCTTTTGCCACAACCTCACGGGTATCGACCTCGACACCCGTGCCAAGCAGTTGAGCCAGTTTGCCCTTTTGCTGAAGGCTTGCCAAAAGGATACTGCTTTTGCCGATGCACATTGTATGCCTAATGTGCTCACCATGCCTAAGCCATGGCACAAAGAGACGCAAGGTCCTATTCAAGACATGCTTCATATCTACTTCAAAGGTGAGGCCACCAATCATCAGAAGGAAGAGATTATGGGCTGCTTTGAACTTATGCAGAATGCCGACTCGCTTGGCTCTATCATGAAGTTCAACATCAACGAGGGTACACGCCTGCTCATTAAGCAGACAACCGATTACTGGTGCAGTCAGGAGATTGTACCAGAAGAAGTACGTACCCAAATCGATACGTTCAAACTGATTCTTGCTTTGACAGAGAAGTATCATGCATTGGTGATGAACCCTCCTTATATGGGACGTTCTGGTATGAACGATTTGATAACACAGTATGTTCGCGACAATTACGCATTAGGGAAGTGGGACTTGTTTGCAACATTTATGCTTGTAGCAATCAATAGACTTGAAATTAACGCCAAAATGTCTATGATTAACATGCATAGCTGGATGTACCTTGATGCTTTAAGAATGTATTTTGTTAAAAACTTTCAGATTGACAACATGCTTCATCTTGGTCCAAATACCTTTGACGAACTAAGTGGTGAAGTAGTCCAAAATACAACGTTTGTTATTTCAAAAAACAGACCAAATCATGCTGGGGATTACTATAAATTATCTACTGGAAATAATTGTGCAGCAAAAGAACAGTTGTTTTTAAATGATTATGGACACTATAGAAACGTAAATCAACTTAGATTTGACACTATACCAAGTTGCCCAATAGCATATTGGTTAAGTATAAACTGGCTTAAACTATTTGGTAAACAGTCAATAAATGATATTGCCATATCTAAAGCTGGTATTGTATCTGGCGATGACAACTATTTTGTAAAGTACTGGCATGAGGTTTGTTTTAAAGATATTTCTTTTTTGCCTCAAAAGCCATATGCGAAGTTCCATACTTTTCAAAAAGGTGGTACAAATCGTAAGTATTATGGAAATAACGATTATGTATTTAAACTTAAGGACTTGTGGAATGATAAATTCTATAACAAATCTATTAGAAGAGGTGACGAAGATTCATATTTCAAAAAAGCTATAGGATGGTCATACACAGGAAGTACTGAAAATAAGGCTTTCAGACAAATTGAAAATTGCATATGTGGCACAGGAACTCCAACTTTATTTGCAAAGAATCCAGAAGATTACTATCACATAATTGGGTTCTTGAACTCCAAGATAACATCTTATCTTCTGCCAATACTCAACCCAACATTGAGTCTTGCTCCAGGATATGTAGTTAGACTACCATATATAAAATTGACTAGTAGTTCTGAACTTACATTCCTTGCACATTCAAATGTTGATATTTCAAAGCAAGACTGGGACGCCCACGAAACTTCCTGGGATTTCCAGCGCAACGAGCTTTTATCCATCGATGACAACACCTACACGGAGAACATCAACTACGAGATAGAGAAGCATTTTGAGGAGACGGGCGAGCATATCTGCATCGACCCTGCTGCCCCACAGTTAGGCAGTTTAGAATGGCGCATGGAGCAATACAAGACGAAGTGGGAACACAAGTTTATGCAGCTGCATAAGAACGAGGAAGAGCTCAACCGCCAGTTCATCGACATCTATGGCCTGCAAGATGAGTTGACTCCTGATGTTCCATTGAATGAAATCACCATCCTTCAGCAGGGTGAAATCTCGATTGAGTGAGAGCAGAGCCAAGCTCGCTTGAGCTATGCCGAGCGAAGAGAGACTGGGCAAAGCCAAATTTCGATAGAGTGAATTCGGCAACCACTGCTTGCCGAATTCCAATTGAAACAAATGTTTAAGGTCACAGACTATGACCTCAAAAAGAATATGAACATGACAGATAAAAATAATCATGACATCACCCTTCAAGGTTTTGTCAACGAAATAAAATCCATCATCAACACTGCCCGCTCCAATGCCGTGCGGAGTGTTGATTTTTGCCGAGTGCAAATGTACTGGGCTATAGGACAGCGTATTGTTGAAAAGGAACAACAAGGGAAAGAACGTGCAGAATATGGAACTTATCTTATAAAGAACCTTGCCATAGAGATTGAGCCTGAGTATGGTAGCGGATTTGGAGTACGTCAATTGGAAAGATGCAGACAGTTCTATTACCTTTATCCAATTGCGTCCGCACTGCGGACGCAATTGAATTGGTCTCAGTATAAGCAACTTATAGCAATTCCAGACCCAGACAAACGAGAGTACTACGAACTGGAAGCTGTTAATGAAGGATGGACTGGACGCCAGCTTGAACGCCAAATCAATTCGATGCTGTACGAACGCCTGTTGATGAGCAATGACAAGGAATCCGTACTTGCTGTGGCACGCAAAGAACGTATCCCAGAGTCGCCACAGGAAATTATCAAAGACCCGATGGTGCTGGAATTTCTTGGTTTAGAGCGTAAGGCTTCTTACTACGAGAAAGACTTAGAGAGTGCCATCATCTCTCATATCGCCGACTTCCTGCTTGAATTGGGCAAGGGCTTTTCTTTTGTAGCCAGACAAAAGCGTCTGTTGATAGAGGATGATGAGTATTTTGCTGATTTGGTTTTCTATAATCGTCTGCTACGATCCTTTGTGGTTATTGAAATAAAAAACCATAAACTAACACACCAAGACCTCGGTCAGTTGCAGCTATACGTTAACTATTACGACCGATACGAAAAGACAGAGGACGAGAATCCAACCATCGGTATTTTGCTCTGTACAGACAAGAATGATACTGCGGTAAAACTTGCTTTACCTAAAAACAACAAAACGATTCTTGCCAGCAAATACCAACTCTATCTGCCTACAACAGAACAGTTGATTAGTGAAATTAACGAGGTCAAAAAGTTGGCAAAAGAGAAAAACAACTTATAGAAAGGAATATAATTATGGCAGACAACAACATTCAACATATCGTATGGCACGATGATGCCATTATCAAGCAACTCATCAGCTATGCTGTTGGCTGCATGCTCGGACGCTATCGTCTTGACAAGCCGGGGCTCCACATCGCCCACCCTAACCCAACCGATGACGAGATTGCTCCTTACGAATACAAGGGTGAACAGTGGGCTATAGACGACGACGGCATCATGCCGCTCATGCCAAACGACTGTGGTTTCTCTGACAACGCCTCCGCTCGCTTTGCCGACTTCATCCGAGTGGCATTGGGCAACGAGGAGCATGTGGCAAACCTGAACTATGTGGAGAAATGCCTCGGCAAGACACTGGAGCAATACTTCGTAAAGGACTTCTGGAAAGACCACAAGAAGATGTATCAAAACCGCCCTATCTACTGGTTGTTCTCATCCAAGAAGGGTGCCTTCCAGGTCATCGCCTACATGCATCGTATGAATGCCTACACAGCAGAGCGAGTAAGGTCCAAGTATCTCCTCCCTTACATCGAACACCTGGAGGCTGAAATCGACAAACTCGATGCTCGCCGTGCCGAACTCTCTACCAAAGAGACCAAGCAGCTACAGGCTCTTCAGAAGCAACTCGACGAGTGCCGTGAATACCACGAGCGCCTGCAGGTAGTAGCCGAGCAAGCCATCAGCTTCGACCTCGATGACGGTGTGGTGGTGAACTATGCCAAGTTCGGTGATATTTTGAAGAAATTATAATTTAAGATTTATAATTATGGCAAAAATGGTACTAGATAGAATATACAATTACTTCGAGCGCAATCCACAACTTCATGTGCTCTTCATCTTCGACAGAATGAACATCATCCAGAACGAACTTGACGAGATGAAGGAATGGAAAGACGAGTATATATATAAAGTATTTGACGGGGCTTGGTTCAATGCCAAGTATGCCATCGAGAATGATTGGAAGGACAAGCATGTAGTTCTGCTCTTCCCGGAGCAAGTATATCCTCACACAGAGGAACAGCAGCTCAGCTTCCCCCTGCTTGATATGCTGAAAGCCAACATGGAATATAAAGAAGAAGACTATGCCAGCTTTATGCAGCAATATAATCTTCCAGAGAAATTCCGTAGTTTCAATCTGAAAAAGTACATATAAAAAGTGTTTGAGAGAAGAATGAGGAAAGTTTACTGGTTATCAGTTACT
>ENA-OROM01000541-OROM01000541.1-human-gut-metagenome-genome-assembly--contig:-NODE-541-length-47130-cov-4.730409_pt1 | contig 47130 bp, 47 predicted proteins | sample MGYA00242129_ERZ509050 | MGnify/ENA primary metagenome ERZ509050 (study PRJEB26280, sample SAMEA2338701) | human gut metagenome | biome: human gut; feature: human-associated habitat; material: faeces...
AGACGTGTTGTGGAAAAGAAAAAAATTCCAACCGTGCTTACTTATCACACAAAATATGAATACGATTTTGACAGACGTGTTCCGACAAAGGCGGCAAGGGATTTTGCATATCGATTTTTGCTTAATAACATCAATGCCGCAGACGAAGTTTGGGTGACAAGCGAAGGCACTGTTGACTCGCTTCGCAAGGTCGGATATGAGGGCGAATACGTTGTTATGCCAAACGGTTGCGATTTACCTATAACAAACGTAAGTGACGATGATATTGTGCTTATTAAAAGAAAACACAACATACCAAACAATATTCCGCTTTTTATTTATACCGGCAGAATGATTTGGTACAAAAACATTGAGCTTATCCTCGATGCCTGTGCAATGTTAAAAAACGAAGGCAAAGACTTCAGGCTCATTATGCTCGGCTTTGGTGCAGACGAAAACGCAATTAAGAAAAAAATTCGCAAATGCGGTATTGCCGACAATGTTATTTGGACAGGAAAAATATTAGACAGAAATGAACTTTTGGGATATTACGGCATTTCAGATTTACTTCTTTTCCCGTCAACCTTTGATACAAACGGCCTCGTTGTAAGAGAAGCAGCAGCGTGTGCAACGCCAAGCCTTTTAGTACGTGGCAGCTGTGCGGCAGAGGGTGTTGAGGACTGCAAAACAGGCTTTTTATGTATGGAAAGCGCCCATTCAATCAAAGCAACACTCAATAATATTATGGATAACAAAGCACTTCTTAAAGAAGTCGGCAAAAAGGCGCAAAGCGATATTTATATCAGCTGGGACGATGCTGTTAAAAAAGCCTATGAGCGTTATTATGTTGTTATCGATAATTTCAAAACGAAGAATAATTTATAATCAAATTAACAAAATTTCAACTTTTTCATAGAATAAAAAAGTAAATTAAGGAGTTGATTTTTTGTTTAGTTATATAAAAAAACTGCAATACCCTATCAATATAAAACACCCTGACCCAAAAGCCGCTGCCATCATAATAAGTCAATACGGTGGAACATACGGTTTTTAGATATACATTAATATATAGTAAAACGCCCTCGGTTACTCAGCCGAGGGCGTTTCTAATGAGATACGTAGTTTTTGGTATCGGACTACGTGTTGTTATAATATCAATTATATTATGCTTTGTCAATATTTATTTTAAATAAGCCTTAGCAACATAATATGTAGCGCTGCCGTATTTGACTTTAGACATTGTATATTTCTTGCCTTTAATTTTCTTAGTGCCGGCGGAAGCACTTACAAGTTCAACCTTTGTATTGTTAGGAATAAGCGTGTGAGCTTCTTTGTCGCCGAGTGCCTTATAAGCATTCAAGCCGCCGTTTGCCTTGACCGTTTTGTAAACCTTAGCTTCTTTAAGATTTTTTTGATTTTTCGGTCGGAGAATACCGTTTACTGTTGATGAATTATAAGTTTTCTCTCTGAGTGTCATTTTATCGCCGTTCCCGGTTGCATTTTGGTCGTAATACTTAACCTTGCCGTTCTTAGTAGGCTCGGCAATAACAAAAATATGGCCGTATGTACCTGATGTTCTGATTCCGATATCACCCTTTTTGAGTTCGCCGTTTTTGTATGTAGGTGTGATAAAAACAAAATTCTTTTTGAGCCACGCAGATGATTTACGATTAGTCCACCAATATTTTGCATTGCCCCAAAAGCCTTTATCAAGTCCAAGGCATTCGTGGATATAGCAGTCAATTAAATCCACGCACTGCACACCGTAAACACCGTCATAGTTTGTTTTCTTGCCGAGGAATTTTTTAACCCAAGCAGAAAACTTCATACCGTTTGAGCCGCCTTTCTGCTCAATGTTCATAACAGCGGACAAGCCTGCTGCTACCGCCGAGGCAAGAACACCGAGAAGTGCCGCCTTAAGTGCGGACTTATCCTGTGTAAAATCAACCGTCGGCAAAGCGACTACAAGAAAAGCAATAAGTGCCTGAATGAATGTTTTTGCAACTCTGATGAGTGCTTCTTTGGTTAATGTGTAATTTCTCATAATTTTTTACTCCTTTTTATTTTAATCTATCTTCAAGGTCCTTAATTCTGTGGTCGGCAACGCTGACTTTATTTTCAAGCACAGGCACACGCTGCGCAAAGTTATTATGTTGTCGAACCTCTCTTGTAAGTTCCTCGATTTTGGTATCTGTAACTGCTTGATTTTTTTCAAGCTCTTTTTGCATTTTTCGGTTGTTACCGATATTTGTAACAATAACTCCGAGAAAAGCTAAACCGCCTGTGATTAATGCTACTAATACTTCATCTGTCATATCATCACCTCGGCTTGCCGTTGTTTTTCGATTTCTGCCTTTGCCTCAGGCGTAACTTCTCGCCAATTATCGGCAGAGAGCAAAGGCTCTGTGCCCTCCAACTCTCTGATTTTTGCACGGAGTTTTTCCGTGTAGGCTATCTGCTCTTGATATTCTTCTACAGTTGCAACTCCCATAGCAATTTTTACGCCTATGTAATCATAGCTTGCAAGCTCCTGCTTTAATGCTTGAATTTCAGCCTGTGGTTCAGGTGTAAAGATTTCATCTTCGACATCAAGATATTCACCATTAATTAATGCTCTACTCATTTGCTGCCACTCTCCTTTTCGCCCATATGCGTATTCTCGTTCCGGGATTAAATGCCAAAGTGTCAACGTCAAAATAAATCCCGATTGTATCATCAACCGCTTGAAAAGCCTTCAACGCTCCGGCTCTAATTACTTTTGAGCTGCTCTTTACTCCCACATAACTGTAGTTCACAATTACATCTTCGTTCATTTTCTGTGCGTGAATAACAACAAGAACGTGTGATGACCCCAATTTATCAACATATATGTTATTTGCGCCCCAAAGTATTGAGCGTAGAGAACCACCTGATGCAGAATGGCTTATCGGAATGAAATTATCGTTAGCAATTTCTACATGCACTTCAACTGCGTTTTTTATTTCATATTCGATTTTATTTACTTCCTCTTGCACCGTAGTATCTACTGCCAACTCCCACTTTTCGGATGAGCCTTGTTCTCCCTTTTCTCCTTTCGGACCGGGAACGCCTTGCGGTCCTTGTATTCCTGTGTCACCCTTTGGTCCTTGTTCACCTTTTGCACCCGGTGCGCCGTCATTACCCTTGTCGCCTTTTTCACCTTTTAGTTCGCCGTTTGCAAGCTTTGTTTCAAGCATTTCGGATATATCATTAGCTCGCTTAGTAGCCTCTTGTGATTTAACCGTTTCACTCGTAAGTGCCGAATAATCAGACGTTGAGGTTATCCTATTTTCATCGCTTAGCACGTCATACACCTCTATATTAAATCTCGGTGTAGTTAAAAGCTGAGCACCTGCTGCATTTGAATCGTATATCCTCAACTCACACTCAACAGTACCTGCTGCCGTAATAAGCTGCTTTTCGACGTCAACAATAGCCATTCCGTTTTCGATAGTGCAATCCTTATATATCACATTACCGTCAGTCTTTTTGCCATATATTGTAGCAATCATATCACCGCCAAGTATAAAGGCTTTTCCGCCGTCGGTAAGGGATATAACTATCCTTCTTGAATTAACATCATTTTGCTTAACGTCTATGCTCCATTGTGCGCCGCTTTTCTGCAAATCAAGAGATTTTCGATAAACTTGTTTTTCCATATAATCACCTCTTGAAATAATTATACAAAAAGAACGAGGGTGTTTGTCACACCCTCGCCGTTAATTATTTAAGATAATGTTCGTCTGCATATTGCTTTGCAGCTCTTCTATCTCCATATAATCCTGTTTTAACCATAATTGTTAAAACATCCGCTTTTTTGTCAGCATTTCCGTTTTTATACCGCAACTCTAAAATTCCGTCTATCGATTTTCGAGTGTAATTTGCACTTTGCTTTACACTTTTTCCACTATCAACATAAGAATTAACTTTTTCATTAATATATGACCGAATTTGTTGAGTGTTATTAGCATTCAAAACATTTGTTGTTTTTCTTTTTCCGTACTTTGCTTTTTTGATTTTTTGTTGAAGCTTTTCTTCAGCTTCATCTTTGCTGTTTCCGTTTGCAATATATACATTTTTTATACTTTCGCAAACTTTATTCAAAGTATTATTATCACCGCTTTCTATTGCTGCACTCAAATCATCCTCATTAAACAATTGACTTTCATTTTGACTGTCACTATCTGTTACAACTATTTTCTTTATAGCTGATTCAACCGTCGACTTATCCATTCCGCTTGCAATAAGTTCTTTGAGCTTTTGATTATATGTATCATCGTCCTTATCGTCCAATGCTTCTTTAGCCGATTTCATTGTTGAATAATAGCTTTTTATTGCCTTAATAACAGTTGTATATTCATAATTATTTTCCAACTCATCAGCGACATCAATCATTGATTTTATATTGTTATCAGAATAATCTATTCCTGCTTGAGCAATTTCCTTTTTTCCTTTAACAAGAGCAGATTTAATTGAATTTTGAGCACTATTTTCGGCTTCCTCTTTACTCTTTCCATTTGAAATGTCAACCTGTTTATTTTTTTCCACCATTTCTTTCAATGTACTTAAGTCATTTTTATAAACCGCAGTTGCAAGGTCATTATTTGTAAAGAACTTACTGTCTTTACTGTCCTGCTCCTCATCAATCTCGACCGTATCAATTGCTTTTTCAACAGTTTCCTTATCCGTTCCGCTTGATATAAGCGTTTCAAGCGATTGTTTATATTTTTTGTCGTCGCTGTCCGCCTTATATCCTGCTGCCTTTTGAATTTCGGAAGAATAGGCTTTAATTGCTTTATAGGCAATCTCGTAGTCAAAGCCGTCGCTTTCAAGCTCTTTAGCGATTTTAATTGCCGTGCCGATATCTCCGTCAAGATATGCAAGGCCTGCTGTAGCAACTCGCTCGTCATTTTCTATCAATCCCTTCTTGATATAATTATCGGGATTAGAAACATTATCGGCAATGCGCTTATACATGTCCTTGTTGCCGTCCTTAATTGCCTCATATATCATTTGTTGCTTGTCTTTTTCAGGAAATAGGTCAAGACCAAATACAGCAAGCACATCATCAGTAACCAATGATTCTTTGATACCGTCCATTGTAGCCGATTTGAGAGCTGATTTATTTACCCCAAGACCAATCGTCAGTCCCTTATGTACCATATTATAAACACTTCGAACATCTCTCATGACATTTTCAATAGGCCACCCAATAAATGCGCCAAGTGCACCCGCAATATTCTGTACCTTTTTCCATGGTGTCAAGTTGTCACTCCAAAGATTTTTTACCGCACTAACCAAATCGCCCACACTGTCCATGTCGGCTCTTGTAACATCATAGCCTTTAAAAATATTTGCAACATCCTTAACGAACGCAATCTGATTTACCGGGTTAGCATTGTCAATAAAGTTAGGAATAAGTTCTGCCAAATAGGCTTCAAGATAGGTCTTGTCGTCATCATCATTACGTGCGGCGGTTACAATTGATTGAAGAAGAGCATTTATAACACTTGCAATAACAAGTGAAGCAACAATTCTCGTAGCTTTTCCCTTGCTAAACTTTCCACGCTTTGCCTGAACGGCTGCATTCACAAGCATATTAAGGGAAGTAGTCGGCTCTGCCATAAATGCCGTTGCCATTTTTACCGCACCGTTTTTTGAACGCATAAGGGCAGAACGAGAAAATACCGAATCATATACCTGTGTTTTTGTTATAACCTCAGTAAATCGTTCGCCTGCCTTTTGCAAACTTTCCTCTGTTGATAAATTAGGATATTTGTCCTTTGCTTCCGCCTTGCAGGCATTCCAAATGTGAGACCAGGTTATTTCATCAGCCTTGGAAGCCGTATATCCAAATACCTCGTCACGAAACGCTCCGTCCTTAAAAAATGCCGCAATCTTTTCCTTACCCTTATAATCAATATTATTAAGATAATCAACTGTACTTTGCGCCATGTTAGTATCGAAATATCCCATTTCCTTAATAATAGCAACAGGAGCATATTTCTTTATTTCCTCATAACTGCGCTTCGTAAATGTAGTTTTTGCGAAATATTTGGTATCAATGATTGATAACGCTCTGCCTATTGCCGACGGCTGCTGAATTGCAACGGAAGCGGAAGCAAAAACAGCATTTTTCTTGAACATACTTGTAAGTTTATCAACAATATCCGAGCCTGCTTCATGCACGACACCGCCGTTAAGGTCCTCAAGCAAATCGCTTATATATCCTGTTGCCTTCTTACCGTATGCATTTTCCACTAAAGTTCTGATAGAACTAAACTCGTCGCCGTTGCTCGAATGATAATTATAAACCCGGTCGAAATTTTCAAGCGGTAAAGCAAAGGCATTATAGCTTGCCATTTCATCAACGTGGCTCGCCCATACGTTGTCAAATTCTTCAAGTAAAAGCGGATTTTTTGCTTTTTCAACAATCGCATTAGTAAAGCCTGAATTAATGATTTTTTTAGCGCCAATAGTTTCCATACTGCTTCTGTGCATGTAGTTTTTAGCGGTACGTGCAGGATAATAATTTTCTTCCTTAAAAAGTTCAACGTCATATAGCCGTCTTGATATCTCGTTGCCCTTTTCCGCCATATCGGTTGAAAGATATTTAACCATGTCACGAACATAATTCCTTTGTTCGTCGCTTAGCATTGACCTGATTTTTGATATATCCGAATAACTGAGCCTGTGAGTTAAACTGTCATTCCACTTTGAGCTTTTATCCTTAAGCGTTTGAATAGCACTTTTAGGCTTATCAGTCACTACAATACCGCCATGGATAATATGATTAAGCGTTTGCTTTCGATTGCTCATTGCATATATCGCCATTATCTGTTCAAGGTTTAAATTAAGCTTATCGCCTAATGAAGTTGTTATATCATAACGTTTCTTCCTATCCCAGCTTTTCCAATCGTATTTTTCTCTGACATCATCAGCGTAATTTTTGCTGTTGTCTATCGTAACCGCCCATGTGTCCTCACCTTTTCTGACATCACGGTAAAGTTTAAGCAACTCATCACTGCCAAGATATTCAAAAAAGTATTCCGGTTTCATAGAGCCGTATTTAATTGAATCAATAATACCCTTGTCTATCTTATACTTTGCATTTACCTGTTTAAGTTCTTCCTCAACTTTAGAAACACTCTGTTCGATAGTTTTATTTCTTTCGGAATAGAATATCTTATTAACATTATTGCACACCTGAACAGTTGTGCGCACAAGGTCATCCACCATTTTAAGTTCGTCAAGTGTCAACTGATTAGCATTCCTGTCACCAATCATTGTTTGCAACTGTTCAATATAATTTCTGATATATCCGTTATATGCTTCGGTCACCTTTTCGTAATCGTCATTATTATTCAGCGATTTAAAACTGCGGTCGAGTGCATAAAGCTTTGAATATATTTTATCATCAAGCTTAGTACCGAATGATATAACATTTACTATTCCTTTGACTGCTTCAACAATATTATTAGGAATATGATTTTTCTTATCCTGCTTTGCAAGCTGTGCAAGTCTAATTGTGCTTTTTTGAAAGCTCTTATAAAGCAGACTGCGCTCACGCTTTTCTTTCTGCTTTTGCCTATATTCAGCCTTATACTCAACTGTATCTCTATATAAGTTCGACCTATAGGCTTGATTTTTCTTTATCTGCTCTTTGCGAAATTCAGAAAATTCCTTTTTATGCTTCGCCTTTTCGTCAGCGAGCAACTTTTGATAGTTGCTTATTTGCTGAGCATATTTCGACCTTGCTTTTAAAAAGCGCTTTTCGTTTTTATCCGCCTTAGTCTCATAAAGATTAGTCTTGAAATAATAAGAAAGAATATCATTAGCAAGGCTTTCGAGATATTCTTCCTTGCTGTAGCCGTAATCGTTTTCAATAACCTTATCCTTATAAGTATTAACCATATCAAGAAGCGCAATCGGCATATCCTGCGAATTGTCACTCGGCATTAATCCGCCGAATAATTCTTCCATTTCATTAGCCAAATCGTCAAGCGGTATACCATTTTCGGTAATGTTAATCTTTCCTCTTGCCGCATTCTTATACTTGCCGTAAGTACCGAAATAATACGAAACCTCTTCCTTCTGCTTATCGGATAGCTTAATTTCAGTATTCTTCAAATAATCAAGCATTTCCTGTTCTTCCTGCGTAGGCTGATACTTAATCTGCTTTTCGTTTTCAACAAGCTTGTTTGCAAGGTCGTATGCAGCGTTAAAGAATTGCTGAGAAGTGTCGAGCGTGTGCCAGCTTTTCATTTCCTTTGCCACGTCAACGCCTGTCATACGTGTAGGTGTAAGCTTAATGATTTTTCTTGCCGCAATTAATAACGAGTTTGTGCTTACCTCTCTGCCGTTAGTAAGCTCAAATTGGTGTTTTAAAACCTCGTTAATGTCCTTAAGGTGCTTGTTTTCACGCTTAAGCTCTGCGTACTCGGAATAGTCTACGTCTCGGGAGTATCTTTTTTTGCTTGTGTTATCATTATCAGCATTTTTCCGATATCCGAATCCGTCACTTTGCCTTTCTGCTTGAAGCGTTTTTCTATTGAATGAATCAATATTTCCTGTTGTTCTTCCGTTTCCATTGCTGCTAAGGCTTCTGCTATTGTATCTTTCGGAAGTTTCAAGTAATCCAGATAGTCTATTATCGTTTTTTGCTTTTCCGTGAACTCCATAATCATCCAATCCCTTCAAATAATCTTCAATATTATATCTGCTGTAATATGTAATACCATTTTCATTGTATACAAAACGATATTTATAATCACCATAATTTATACTTCTTAACTCGTTAGAATATTTGTTTGCATATCTTGTTGTAATTGCACTTGATACAACAGCATATTCTTTTTTTCCAAGTCTGATTTCATTATAATCCGTATCATCAAACTCGTCAATATTAACATCACGAGAAAATCTAACATCTTCAATTGAATTAACAACATCAAGTCGGCTCTGCTCGTTATTTGCTTTATATTCTGCATACGAAACGCCTGCATTTTTTAATGCATTTTTCAACTTTTGACTTGCATTGTCAGGAATAACAGCAGTATATACTTCGTTAAAATAAACGGCTCTTTGCGGTTTTGCTTCAAAATAACTCGTTGGCAATGCACGAATATCATTAACGAGGGCCCAAATATCATCAACCGCCATATCACTGTAATTAGCCCAGCCTTTAAGCTCGGTTTTCAAATAATTTGCAAGCCCTGATTTTGTTTCTGTTTTTGCAACGCCGTCAACGATAATATCAGCCACAGCAAATGGGTTATCGTTTTTTGTCATACTTTGGGCAATTTCTTGAAATCTTTTATAAAGATTATTACGTATTTGATTGTATTCTTCATCATTAACATTTTGAAGTCGTGATTTATCATTTCTCACTTCATCAAGATTGTTATATTTCTTTGCCGAGCCACCGATTATATTGCTGACGAGAAAATTGCCGCCCTGAGCATTTTGATTATTCATTGCCTTAACGATATTTTCAAGGTTATAATCCCAATACAGACTTTCCCAATTCTTTCGATTACCGGATTCGGTAAAAGGGTCATTGCCTTTCCAAATACCCTTTTTCTCTACAACACCGTCAAATAAATCATTAAGCCAGCTTTCATATTCCTTTTGATTAATTTTATTATCAATAAGATTATGTGTTGCCTCATCATCTGAAACGAGTTCAATCTTTTCAGCTCCGTTTTTCAAATAATCAATAGCCTTTTTCACAAAAGCTTTTCTTTGAAACGCCGTCTTAATTTCATCCGAATTGTTGAAAATGTTATCTATGTTCTCATCACTTATACCGGGAATTAAGGATTTATAATAATCGGCGATTGATTGCTTTATCTTGCTATCGTATTTTTCAACCCATAATCTGCTCGGAAGCAACGGTTTGTTCTCAATTTCCTGAAGCGTATCTTTTATATTATCATTAAGGAAATCGAAAACGTCAGTATCTTCGCTTGTAAGAGTTGTTTTCTTTTCTCTTTGAACAATATCTCTAACCGGCTCAGATTTGTCCGCCAAATATAATTCCTTAAAAGCATAATCATTTTTATACTTATTAACTAATTCGGCAATACTTCCTGCGCTGTCAACTTGGTCTTTGAAATTATCAGGCTGAAATAATGAAGCATTAGGCTTATATGCAAGTTTTTGCTTTACAAGATTGTTTATTTTGCTATATAAATCCCATGCTTTCTTTTCATTAAGTTTGTGTTCGGCTTTAACCGATATCGGAGTATAAGCGTCAGAAGAATAAACCTTATTTGCATTACTTTCTTGTGGGTCAATAGTCTTTTTATCAAAAACAAGTGAAATATCGCCAAATTCATTATTTGCGCTGATATTTTGTGCTTTCATTATTGCTATCGACGGACTTGGTAAACCGCCGAGTTCTAATGCACTGAGCAGTTTACTTTCGGTAGTATTATGAATTGCAACAAGTTCCTTTGTTTCCTCAATAGGTATATCGAGTGAAAATTTTGTGTCGGTACCCGGAATATCAACGTTTTCCACTTTTGTATATTTCTTTAAGTATTTATCATAATTAATATAATCATCACCAATTTTATAAATTGGTTTACCCAAAGAATTTTTGCCATACGAATTATCAAATGCAGTCAAAAACTCTTTACCGTCATACTGCACCGTTTTTGTTTGCAAAGTAAATTCTTCCCACTTTGCTTCACCATAACGCTTATATCCTTTTCGTGCTTTGCCGTCAAGGTACCAATCGCAGCTTGATATTCCCTCACCCCAATGGTCACTTCCTCTGACAACTCCGTTTTCATTGTACCAATATTCACTTGAAATCTTACGTTTGCCGGTCTTATCGAAATAATAGCTCACATAATCCGGCTTGCCCTTTGGTCTTTTTGAAATTTCTTTGAAATCTGCCAAAGTATTAACATAAAAATTATTTTTATTTGCAATTCCGCTCTGATACCGTTGATAAAGTTCCTTCGCTTTGGAAAAATGTTCATAACCGTTGTATTGATATAATTGAGCGTTTCTTAAATCGTTTAAGAATCTGTCAACGTCAAGTGAAAATTTTGTTTTATTATTATTGACATTTGAAGAATTATTTGCTATATTATCTATGCGAGACAAGTCGTAACTATTATAACCTCTGGATTCTTTATCCTTTGCGTTCAGTGAGACTGTCTCGTTTTTATTTTGCAAATTCATATTATGAATATAAAACTTATTTTCAACAGGAGTTTTTCTTATTTTTATTTCAACATTATAATTTTCGCCGTCAACTATAGCAGGATGATTAAGTACCAAAAACGAACTACCCTCTTTTGAGTGGTAGTTTTTTTCATTTTCATTAACCACCTCTGCATATCTAATCATATCTGGTAAGCTGTCAATAACAGCTATTTTTGCAGTTTTTATTTTACGTGGCAATGAAAAATATCGCTTTTCTGTAGATAATGTTTCTCTGATCCCGTTTTTAGTTATTGAAACTACAATATCCGTATCTGCATTTACAACAATATTTTTATTGTTTTGATTGAAAAAGTTATCGTTATCAAGAGTTGATATAACTCTTTTTTGAATATACACAAAATCATTAAGCGCATTTGCTGTATTTGATATGCCGAACTTTTCTAATTTCTCGTTAGAATTAATATCAACATCAGCAAATTTACCTAGTGTCACGGAATTTTTAGTGTTTTCCTCAACCTCGGTACCGTTATAAAGATTATTGCTTGCATTATCGAGCATATCGAGAAACTGCTTGCGGATATGGTCTGCTCTCTTTTGTTCCATTTCCATAGCGTTCCTTGCAGCCGTCTGCAAATTAGAAGTAGCAATCACACTTTTAATTTTCTCAATAACAGACTTAAGGAAATCTGCGATTGTTTCAATAATGCTTTTCTTTTCAGCTTCGGTTTTGTTGTCACTAAGCCACTCGGCGAACTGCTCAACGCCCTCATCCGTAGAAAAGAGACCCGATACAGCGTCGTTGGTAAGCTCGTCTATTGCCTCGGCTCTTGTTTTTGAACCCTCAGCCTTAGTATATGTATCGATATAAGCGTCAACAAGAGCGTTAAAATTATCTGCGCCCTTGTAGCTGACATACCAATCACGAATAGCGAGCTGCACGTTTTTGTATTCCTGCTCATTATAAGCAAGCCCAAACTCTCCAAGCTCGTGAATAAGTGCATTATACTCACCGCTGCCGTCTGCATTAATGATAATTTTAGCAAGCGACGGAATAAACTGACCGTTTCCACCCTGTCTGCCGTCGGAGTGTCTTTCAATATCCACTCTTGTTTTCCTTGCAACCTCGGTAAAGACATCATCAATCGTACTGTCGCTGTCAGAAATATTCTTGTATTCACCTTCAATATGCCTTGTGGCTTTTGTAGGTGATTTTTTATTTTTTCTCTGCTCCTCGATATAATTGTCATAACTTTTAGCGTCCGTTTGTCCCGAACGGTAAATATTAATCGCCTTATCGCCGAGGAATTTAACGGCAGGATAAAAAGCCGGGTTTCTCATAACGAATTCGTTAAACGGCACATCAGGCTTTGCAACGCCCAAATCATAAAGCATTTTCGCCTGAGATACATACGTACTCACACTTGCGCCCTTTAAATTATTCGGGTCAAAATTGACATAAACGGCATTTGCCCCGGAGTTACCGAAGTTTTTATTTATAATTTCATTTGTAAGGACCTGCTGCGTTTGATTTTCAAATGAAATATTGTTGTAATCTATATCGCCGGCTGAGGTTTTAACCTTGAAATTACTGCGGTCGACGCTGACCTCAAATGGGTGCTTGCCATAGATTTTCACCGCCGCTTGATTTCCGTTTGCCGTAATAGCAACAGCATTAACATTATATTTAAGGTTGTTGCTCTGATGTTCTGCTGTGAACGTTTCTGCAGGCTTTTGCATATATTCCGATACGTTTGGTGTGTCTTCCTCTAAAACGGCATTTTGAGTGTTCTCTGCCCTTTGCTGATACTTGCTGTAGCCGCCATAAGTAAAGCTATAATCTGTATAGCCGTTCTTAAGCTTAGCCGACAATGCTTCAAGCGAATCGTTGCTGATATCTTTTTCAGTAAAGTCTGAGCCGAACTGTTCATTTATGGCATTAATAGCTTTTTCACTATCCTTAATCACCTTGACATCATATCGGCTCAATTCAAAGCCATTAACCATTTTGCTTATGGCCTTATTTATTCTGTCCTCGTTTTTTTCGCCCTCAATTGCCGTGGCAATGTTTTCCTTGAAGCCCTCTTTCACTATCTCTGTTTGAAGCTGTCCGAGCCTTTTTTCATTAATCTTACTGTAATCAGCTTCATCATAAATAGAAGCGCCGGCAAGTACATCACCGTTTGCTTGACTTGTCTTAACCTTTGCCTGCAATTCCTCGGCATACTTATATGCCTTACTGTTTTTATTCTTTGAAAGCCCCTCGTCTATAATCGCCTGAATATCGCTGTTACTTTGTGTTTTTGCTTCTGCGCCGAGTTTTTTATTATCGATATTATTTTGTGTGCTTTCAATAATCTTGTTCGGCGCAATTTCACTACCTGACATAACAGCACCGGCAAAGCCTGCCTGCAAGGCGGCAAAGATATCCTCGGCAAGCATAGACTTAACAACCTCTTTGTCTGCCTCTTGTTCACTCAAACCTTGTTCAAGATAGCTTCTTTTAAGCTGCGAAAGCTCGCTTAATTGTCCCTGTGTAATTTGGTCGTATGTTCTGTCAACGACATTACCGATAATTTCCTCTGTGCCCTCATTAAGTCCGCTCACAAGAATTTTACCGAAAGTGCTGTTTCCTTTTACGTCTGCCCATTCAAGCGGAGCGCCAACCATTTCGGTAAGAAAATTAATTAATGCGCTTTTCACGCTGCTTTTAATCGTTTCACCTGAAGAACTTCCGCTTGCAAGCTGTGAAGACATATCATCACCCATAGCCGCCGTACTGAATACGCCGTTAATAAGTGCTTGTTTTGCCTTTTCTGCCTTACCCGAAGCGGTAATACCGCCTGTTATTCCGCCGCCAAAAAGTAATGAATTGTAAACATTTTCGGCCATTTGGTCTATGTTATCATATAGCGCCGCATTAACATTACCCATATTGTTGCCGAGAATTTCAATTTCGTTATTCTTATTGACGCTTATAGGACCTATTTTTTTGCCGGCAAGATTGATAAGTCCGTCATTTGCAGCCTTATCTTCAAGTCCTTTTCGTGTGCCGTACGCTGCATTCGTAATAAAGTCCGCTGTGCCGTTAATACTGCTTTTACCGTTCACCGCCATATCAATGGTATTTGCTATATTCGCCTGCGCTCTTAAAGGGGAAGTAAGCGTTCTTGCTGCCTGCATTATAACCGGGTGCTCCTGTGCCGCTTTTTCAGCGCCTTTTATAACCTTTGCCTGCTGCTCATTGTTTTTATTAGCAACATAATAATCAATCAAGTCCTCTGCCTTGATATCCTTATATCCTTTCTTGTTAATAAGGCTTTGAAGTTCTTTGAGTGAATCATTATATTTTTTGCTATAGTCAACGTCATTTTGACCCTTTGAGCCTACACCCATAATATTAAGCATAGCACTGCTCATATCATCAGCACCCGAAGCCTTGTTTTTCTCGACAATTGCGTTTTTAAATTTGTACGCCTGCTCTGCTTTTTTTGATATTTCCTTATCTTTGCTTAAAGCGTTCTTGTTTTTAGCTGCCGTTTCTTCCCTTGCTTTTTGCTTGATGTCAGCGTCGTATGCCTGTTGCTCATAAGCCTCTTGCTTAGATTTATTATAAATCTGCTTGACTTCATTTTTCCGTTTAGCGTCATACGGATTTCCGTACAAAGTCTCGCCGACTTTGCCTATTTCACTCATAAGTAAATTTTTCTTTTGCTTACTGCCGTTCAATGCCTCATACTCTTCCTTAAGCTTATCGTATGCGCTCTGCTTTTTCTCTTTTTCCTTTTGAGCAGATTTATAATTTTTTCTTGCCTCGGAAGCGGAAACGCTGTCAAGAGGATTAATCATATTTAATACAGCCTTAAGCTGGCTTTTTCTCTCGTCATTAATTCCTTTCTTTTGCTCGTTTTTATAGGCCTTAGTGTTTTTAATATAATCATCATAATAAAGCTTATACGTATTTGCAGATACATTGCTACGATTCTTTTTTGCGCCCTCATACATAGAACGAGAGTATTCGTATGCGTCCTTTTTCTGCTTTTCTTCATCACGCTTTTTAGCTTTTTTTCTTAATGTATCAAAATCAATTGCCATAATTACACCTCTTATGCCAAGTCAAAATGATTAAGTAACCACTTTGCCTGTTCTTCGTTAATAGTCTTTTTCTTGAGCAACCTTTCAATTGCGTTTGTTCTGCCCTCGTTAGTCCTGTTCATTCCGATATCTTGTAGCATACCGTTCGGAATACCTATATCGTCCTGTGTTTTTTCTTTATTGCCGGAATTGTTTGACGAATTACTATTTCCTTTAGCAGTATAAGAATAGCTCAACTTGCCACTTGAACTTCTGCTTGACCGCCTGCCGCCTGAGCCACCGCTGCTCTTAGGTGGAGTATATTTGTATTGCTTATAAATAGCGTCTGCCTGATACTGAGTAATGTTGCCTTTCTTAACCTGGGCTTTAAGATATGCTTTCATTCCTTTATTGTCCTTTTTCTCCCGATAGCTGTCCGCTTTGTCGGCAGCGATAGAAACATTAACCTCGTTCATAGACCAATATTCATCTCGCTTATTTTGTTTTGTATCTTCCTTAAGCTGAGCCTTAAATTGTCTGCTGTTTTCTTTAAGGCTGTTATCGTTCCAATAACGCTCACTGTTTGTTTCTGCGGCTTCATTTGCTGCGTTTTGCTCTTTCCAATATTGGTCAAGCCAAAAGTCTCTGTTATCCGTATATTGATTAATGGCATTAGCGTTCTCCTGATTCGACCTGCCTGCTGCAGCACCGGCGATATCAGCCCAGGCATTGTTGCGGTTTGCATTGCTGTTCTCAATATTTTTGTATCCCTCAATAGCTGCCTGATATGCTGCCAAATCGTTTTGTTTTTGTGTGTACCATTCTTCCTGGGATTGCTGATAAAACGCAGGCAAAGCAGCGTCAACATTTGCCTGATACGCATTATCCGTTTGAGCGGCAACCTGCGGTGCGTATGTTGAGCCATATCCTGCCGTTAAATTCTCCGCCGCTTGCTGTGTCGCCGCCGTGGATAAACCGCCGAGCTGCCGATATAGTTCCGCCCACTGCTGATATGCTTTGTCATTTGCTTTGTCATAGGAAAAAGCACCTTTGCTTGCAACTCTGTTATACATTTCTTGCATTTGCTGTGCGTAATTATTCGGTGCATTATTCGGCTGAGAATACGCCAACTGTTGAGCAGCCTCTCTCTGTCGCTTTTGCTCCTCTGTTTCGGCATAAGGAGTATTATATTGCTCGTATTTGCTTCTTGTGTTGTTTGATATAGCCATAATTGCACCTACTTTCCTCTTGATTTTTTCTTAGCAATTGTTTCCATTTTATTATTATGACGTCTTGTTTCGGAAAGCTGTTGGTCTGCCTGGGTTGCTTGCTGATTAAGCGTATTTGTTTTATTAATTTCATTAGCATTGTAATCATTAGCCCAATTAACCTGGCTCTGTGCGTTATTAACTCTTGTCTGCGCTGCATTCCTGTTATCGCTCCACAAGCCGTATTGATTGTTGTAATCATCTTTATATGCGGTATTAAATACGTTATATGCATTATTTGCCGCATTAAGTTTGTTATAATAACTGCTTTCTTCTGCCGCCTTTTGGTTGTTTACAAGATTATATCTGTCTTGTATTTGGTTGTATTCGTTTTGCCAATTAGTAAGAGCATTTGCTCTAAGTTCAATTGCCTTATCACTTAGTCCGCTCATTGTATTGTTGTATGCCTGCTGCGCTGATTGCTGAGCATAACTGTTGTTATATCCGCCTGTATTTGCAGAAGCTGCTGCAAGCTGATTTTTCATTGCGCCGGCACCTGCCGATAAATACTGTTGCTTATATATTTGGAAAAGTTGGTCTTTTTCCTGGTCGTAACTAAAATCGCCGTAATTCATTATTTGGTCGAACAAATCATCAACCGTGGTTTGAAGCTTTTGCTGCGAAGCGTCAAAGTTTGCTTTTCCCTGTCCGCTGTAAAGGTCATTCCAATCATTAAAAGCGTTTTCGGACCTTTCTTTATATCCAGCGGCGTCGTTATAATTAAAATCGCCTATCGCCGTAAGCGCATTTTGTGCCGCAGTCAGCTCGTTGTTATATCCTGACGTATCAATCGTTTTAGCCTTATATTTTGGTGTTTTCTTTGACATATATCCTCACCGTCCTATATTTCATATTCCTTTGTCGTTTGGTCGCTGTATTTAACTGTAATTAAATGCGTTGTTGCAACTATATCAACTACATATTTTGCCTCGTTTGCATTACCTCTGTTGCTGTCTATATACCTCTGCAGTTTATTAACAAGCTGCTCAATATAATTCACAACGTATGGCAAATTGCCTGTTGCGCTCATTTTACTTATAATCGGCAATTTCATAATTCGCCACCTACCTCTAAACATTTTGTAAGAGAGTAAATTTTACATTCACCCTCGCCCTCAATTTTGAATTTCATGTGGTCGCACCTGCGTGGTCTAATGGGAAATACAAAAGAATTAATTCCACGTCCTATTATTTCTCTGCCGCAGCTTTCCCATTTGCCTGAACTGTTATATTGAATATAAAATCTTGCCTTTGCACCCTGTGCCAAATACATTCTCAATTGAAAGCGTGAAACATATTTTTGATTTGGATATGAATATCCGTAAACGCCTGTCTCGACGCTCCAATTGATTTTATCTTCAAGCACATCATAATCATTATCGGCGTCAACAATCTTCACCTGTTTGTCCGTGACGTAATAAAGCGTGTTGCCGTCATTTATAAAGCGTGATATTTTTTCTTCTGTTTCCTTAGTCCACATACCCTTTTTAGTGTCGTAGCTGAAAAGGGTATATTCATTTGTTTTGACGTTTTGCATTGACACGTAATATTTATTCCCCCAAGCGCCTGCCACAGCATTCTTGTATTTATCCCTACCGAGTGCCGAGGAAATAACGGTTGTACTTCCGTCATAAGCAATAATGCCGTAAACGCTCTTGTAATATAAAATATTATCAATAATCGCAAAGCTTCTCTCGCTGCCCTCTTCAACACCTTTAAAATTGTTTACTTCCGTATATGAAAACTCGCTCGGTGCCGAACCGTACACAATATAAAGCGTATCTTCTTTGAATATAAGAATATTACCGAGATAATTTACAATTCCTGTAAATTTTCCGTCGCTTCCGACATTAGCCGCCCAACTGTCGCTGTTAAGCCCTGAAAAGTCATAATAATTTGTATAATCGCCGAGAGCTGAGGCATATATCTCGTGGCCGTCTTTTTGACACAGCCATACTCTGTTACCGCATAAACAGCCAAACGGCATAACATCAGGAAATTTCTTTTCAATGGTAATATCAAATTTCGTATCGTTATTAGTAAATCCTGTCAGCCATTCGTTTTCATTCTTTTCGTAATTAATAAGTGGTGCAGAAAAATCAATGAAACTATTACCAACCTTGTTTATTCTGTAGTTATTAGTTTTCAATTTCCTTGTTGCACTGTCGTATTCAAAAAGGCCTTTTTTGAATTTAGTTAAGTCAAGTTGACAATCGGCGCTAAACTTAATACTGAACTCGACATTATCGCCCTTACTGAATTTATCGAAGCGAGCCGCCTCATTATAATAAAAGCTTACATAACTTGATATATCGGTCCATAATGTACTGTTGTCATTAAGCTTGACTTTCTTTTGAAGCGTTCCGCTTACTATTCGATAATCGGAATTTGAATTAATGCTGTAAATATTTGCATTAAAAGTGTTTTCGTCACCGTCGCACGTGCATATAACAGAGGATATTTTATTTTCTTTATTAACTGAAAACGTATCCTTGTATGCAATCTTGCTTACCTTGCCGCTGTCGGTATCTATAATCACTCCGTCCGGGACCACAAGTATCTTAGTACCACACTTAATTAATGCTTTTTTCTCGCCGTAATTTGCGCTCTTAAGCGTTTTAATATTCTTAATGTTCTGAGTATCTGCTATCGTAGAACCGCTCATTTTAACATTGGTAACAGACGGTGCTTTTTGTTGCTCGCATACCAAATCCAAATTAATTACAGAAGTGTTGAAATTATAAACATTTTTATTTTTTATAATTTCAATGTTTTCTTTATTCGAAAATAACTCACCCTCTATATCGACCCAACTGTTATCCTCACTGAGTACGCTTTTTATGTTTGATGAAAATTCGCAAATAAGGTTATATTTAAATTGCCAGCCCCTTTTCGGCACATCATATCCGTTGGCGTCCTTTTCAATGCCTGATAAATCAACCACATAGCTAAATTGCAACGGTGTTGTATTTGCAATAAGTTCATAATGCGGAGTGGCGACATTTTCGGGCATTTTATGTTTCCACAAATTGCCTTCTTTATAAAAAATTATTGCAAATACTATTTCAATGTCATATTTACTCTCCACATACTGTTTATTTAAAACGTAACAGCCGAATTTTCTTTCATCGGCATTATGGATAGCACCATTTTTATCAGAATAGTAAAAAACCTGAAAGCCTTTTTTCTTTGCGAAGTCGCCTTGATATGCTTCGTAATATTCATTGACTGCCTCTTTAACATAAGGATAAAGCTCCGTTATATCGTTGCAATAAAGCTTTCTGTTTGCTTTTTCCCATTTGCTTAATAACATTTCAGAAAAATTAGTGATTTGGTCTTCTGAAAGATAATAGTCTTGATAGTCGTCAAATTGCATATAAAGCTTAGACTTACTTACTCTGTTTTTTATATCCAAGTATTTATAATCATCATCCGTAAAAGCGTGTATCGGATTGTCAACTACCTTTTTAAGCCCGGTTGTATAAAAATAATGCTGCGTTTCTACATTTGATTCATCATTGTATATGTCAATAATAGTCTGTGCGGCGCTCTTCCAATCGTTGAATATACCTAAATACTGAGCCTTGCCGCAGCATAAAGTCTTTATATTATCTACGTTATCGCCTAAATTAAAAGCGGCAGCGTTTTGACTTACATACCACTTTTCGCCGTGTTTATCTGTATATTCTTTTATATACGTGCAGTCCTTAAACGTTTCGTTCCAATTAATCTGTTCATTAAAGAAAGCGTCGTTATAATATATTTTTATTGCACTTTCCTTTTTAGATATGAGCATAGGAAACGTCCACGGTGCTCCGTCGTCAGTAGTGGTAATGATTGCGCCGAGGCAAATATCATTTGAGGAAATGCTGTCTTTCGTTCGGTATTCAAACCAACGTCCGTATATATTGCATATCGGCTCTCCTCTGCCATAGAAACACCACTTATCCTGAAACTCCTTAAGCAAATTGTTTTGATATGTAATCGTACCTTCAATATCGCTTTTGGCAAATGAATATACTGCGTTTTGTGTATCCTTTAAAATCTGCCCTTCAGCAGTAACTGTACCGCCCTTCTGCATTGCACAGTTTTGTAATAGAGAAACCTTGCCATTAACAATAGCGGCGTCAAAAGCGCCTCTGCGTGTTTGAATAGTTAAATCATTATTTGATATCGTGTTTTCATAATCACTCGCCACAATACCACGCTTATTTCTTGTACTCGCAACTGGGTAATCATCAAGCGTCATATTTTCCATATCATACCAAGCACCGTTTTGCGCTCGCTCGTTATGGTCTAAGCCCTTAAATTCTTCAATATTTTCTTTCGTGACGTTATACGCATTAAGCGACTGCGGTAATTTCATATTTTTGCCCCCTTATAATCTGTAGCCGTGCACACCTATAGGTCTGTGCGCTCGGTTATATGTAGCATAGAAATTGTCATAATAGCTTTGAAACATTGTCATAGCGTTATTCATTCTGTCAATTTCGCCGTTAGCATAGTGAACACTCTTTTCAAGCCAAAATCTATATAACTCGCTGTATTCAAGCGGCACTATCATTTGTGTATTTATATCTGTATCGGCTGTGTAGCCGTTAAATGCAATTTTGTCAGCGTCCTTATGTGTTTTTATAATATCGTTATAAATCTGTGCCTCTATTTCGTTAAGCCACCTTATCTTTTCCTCGTCTGAATACTGATTAGGCACCTGATTGTCAAAATAGCTCAATACCTCGCCAATTGTAGTTTTCATATTTCTTTCACCTCAAATAGCAAAGGGCAAGGATTTCTCCCTGCCCTTTAAAATTACAACAAAGAGTTAAAGCGTTACCTCTTTAGTTCCCTCATTTGCTCTTATATAACACTGCTCAACCTCTCTGAGATTAAGGCTCATTTTAAGTCGGTCGGCATATTTCTTCTTGATTTTGCAAACCTTGCCACGTGGGACGAACATTGCCACGCCGTTTACTGCAACATATTCGCCCCTTGGGTCGTCATTAGGTCCGAGATACATAGGAATTTTAATTATTTCCATTTCCTCGCCCTCAGGGTTATCCTGAATAAATTCAGGCTTTTCCTGCAAGGCCTCTATGGTCTCATTCTGTTTTTTAAGCTTTTCGGCAAGAATAGCGTCAAGCTCTTCCTGTGTATATGTTTTTGCTGTTGTTTCTTCAACAACTGCGGTTTCTTCAATCGCCGCATTTTCTGCGGCTGCTTTACTTTTTGCCATAATATTCACGCTCCTTTATTAGTTAGCTTCATCATCATTTGCAAACTCTGCCGAAACAGTTTCAATGCTGAGAAGTCGTGTAGGATATAGCACAGCAGAAGCAGTAGAAAACTTAAAGCCTACTGAGCCTCTCTGTTCGAGTGGGTCACTTGCGCCGCTTGAGCCGACCTGCTTAACAATCATCTTAAGGCTTGCGCCGTCAGGCTTAACAACGCCCCAAGCGTCCTTACCGAAAACAAGAGTAGAATATACGCTGTAGCCTACCGGGCAATTATCGGTATACACCTTAGCATTGGGGCTTTCAACAAAACGCACACCGTGAAGCTCACCGATTTCGCCATTAAAGATTTCTTTTGTTGCAGAATACTTATGTGCCTCTTCCCAACCTTTGCTGTCTCTTAAGTCAAAAGAAACAGACGGATGAATAATACCGATATATGAGCCGTTGATTTTAGGCGCTTTATTCTTCTTAAGAATTGCAACAGCTTTATTGATAACTCTCGGTGTGAGCTGACAAGTTTCATCGAGTTTATCACGTGAAGCAACTGCCGTGCCGTCACTCTTACGTGGGAAAAGTACATTCTTAACAGCCTCAGTCATAACAGAGTTACGTGTAACAATATCCATTGTCTGTGCCGCAAGGTCACCAAATAATTCGGTAGCACCGCCGATTACATCATCAAGGTGTGTAAGACTAAGTACATCTGTTACATAAGCATAACGGCCATACTGATGAACTTCCGCTTCAATGCTTGTCTGTCCGAGCTTGTCACCTGTAGGTGTAATACCTTCCTGAAGCGGAACGGTTGAAACAGTAAATGTATTCCATTTACGCCACTCAGCCTTTTTACCTCTGTGCTTCGGCAATGGCTGCTGTTTGCCAAACTGTGCAAAATATGTTTGACCACCCACATTTTGAAGCAATGCGGTGTCATAAAAGATTTTCATACCCGGTGACAAATCGCTGTCGCCGGTTGTATTGAGAACAGCGTCAGCAAAAAGCTGTGCGCTGTATTTCTTTGCGCTGATACTTGCGCTTTTTAATGATTTAATAATATTCATAATGCTCCCTTTCTGCTGAAAGTAAGAGCGAATTACATATTATTTTGACAAATATTTCATAAAATTATTTTCGTCAATTTTTTCACCCATACTCGCAGCATTTAATAATTCTTTGATTTGATTTTGATTTAATTTGTCAAAAGACATTCCGCTGTAATTAGAGGCTTGCTGCTGTGACGTTCCGTTTTCAATCGGACGGTTAGCATTAGCCCTCATTGTGTCGGCGATATCCTGTCGGCTTTGATTGTATGCGTAACCCATAGCACCACTAAGAATTTCCGGCAAATGGATTTGTTCATAGGCGTCCTTAACACTCATACCACGATTAAGCCATTCACGGAATTTATCGTTTTTACTTTCCAACTCGAAATTGAAATTCGGATAATACTCTTTTAATTCTTCGGCTTCTTGCAACCAAGCGTTATACTGATTTTGAAAAGCTGCTCTTTGAGCGTCCTGCTGCTGTCTGATTTCATCTCGCCTGATGATTCTCTCAGCCTGCATAAGCTCCTTAGCCTGCTCAACCGTAACGCCTCTCTCGGTTGCGATTTCTTCATAAATTGAATTGTCGTTGTCGATAGCCGATACAATCGAATCAATATCCGTCGAATCTTTAATTCCGTATTTAGCGGCGAATTTTTCAAGTGCCGGGGTAAGCTTGTTTCTGAAATCTATACCCTCTTGAATTTGCGCATTTGCTTTGCTCATACGCTTGTTAAGCGCCTTATCAAATTTAGCTTGATAATCTTGCTTGTATCTGCCCTTGATTAAATCGTCAAAGCTTTCTTCCTTAGCGTCTTGTGTGCCTATCGCACCGTCAACATTGGTATCAACCGTACCCTCAGCCGTTGTACCTACTCCGTCAGCTCCTGCAGTAGCCGCACCGTCGGCAAATAACTGAATATGATATTTCTGCATAATAATGCTCCCTGCTGATTAAGTCAGCGAATCTGTAATCTGTGGGTTAAGCCCACGGCTCTTTATCCTCATTATACCTAAGGGCGTTATTTCAATGTCACACCCTCAAAATAACTTTTTTACATTTTTTTCAAACTCTTCCGAAAGCCAGCTAACACCCTGCTTTACCGTTTCAAAATTGCTTGCAATTTCTTTATAATATCGCTTTTTCGGATAGGCACATATAAGCGCATATCCGTCCTCAACAATAATAAGTGCTGGTATTTTCAGCTTGTTTTCGTTTTCTTCAAGCGTTTTTGCAAGTGCAACAATAAGTGTAGAAACACCGGCGCAAGCTATGTCCTTGCCTTTTTCGGCATATCTGCAATGTCCCTCAGCCTTTAGCTCAAAGCCGTTTCTTGTCTCACTGTATGTAATCACAACCATTATTCTTTACTCTCCTATCTCGGCTGTGCCGATTCATTAGCCTTTTGCGCCGCCTGCTCGGCAAGTGAGCCTTTGTCGCCGGTGCTTACGCTTTGCATTCCCTCCGGCTTTGTGCTTTCCATATTTGCGCTTCCGCTTGTTGAAGCCTGCGCTACATCAGGACTGCTGCCCTGCTGCTTTCCTTTCATTCCTGTAAGGTTGCTGTTGTCAATGTTCAAATCGCACATAACCTTAAGCTTTTCGTTTTCCTGCTGCAATTGTTGTAATTGCATTTGTGCCTGCTGTAAAGCGTCAAGCAAAGTGCCGTTTTTCTTAATTTGATTTATAACGTCGCTCTTATGGTCGAAATCCATAATATTAAGGCAAGCAAGTGATTGGTCAGTGTTCTGCGGATTAAAGAACCCTGCGCTGTAAAGCTGCAGTGCAAGTTCATTTTGTGCCGCCTTGCTGTACGGTGAAGCCTTTTGCGCCGCCACCTCAATATCAAACTCAGGCAGATATTGCGCCGTATCGCCTTGAAGTGTCTGCCTTTCCTGCAATTTCAAATTGCTGTTATCGTATGTATCAAAATCGTCGGTACCGTCGTCACCTGTTATCCTTACATATCTCGGCAAATCATAAAACTGTCTCATACGCTCAATTATGAGGTAGATTATATTTTCAAAAGCGTCATACGTTCCCTTAATTGCCATTCTGCTTACTTTTGAGCCTGTTTCGATAAGCGCTGAAATAGCGCTTGCGGCAGTAACACCACTTGTTGTACCGCCTGTTGATACATCACGGTTAGCCGTTGTTTCTTTAATCTCGTTAATCTTGCTGTCACGCTGAGTAAATACCGCACTGTCAAGTCCTCTAACATTAATTTCCCTTAAATCATCTTGACCGAGGTTTGTATTTGTTTTTACAAACGGCTGCGTCCAGTCGAGGAACTCTTCCTCGTTTATCTCGCTGTCGTGCCGCTCAAAATAGCGTGGCATTGAGTTCATCAATACATTTTGGAGTATTCCTGCGTCCATTTTGTCAATGTATTCTTGCGGTTGCTTGCCTACGTCAATAAAGCCGAAGCCTGCAATAGTGCCCTGCATAGGGAACATAACGTCAAAAACAAAAGGATAATTACCGTCGTCATAATAGCCGTTCGGATATTCGTCAGGCTCATTTTCGGTTGCAAACAGCACAACATTATTAACGAACTTGCAGTAGTGAAGCTTACCGTTCTTTTTATACCACCAATCAATAACAAGGCTCTTATCGGTCGTATCGATATAGTCTTCGTACAAATACTGCTTTAAATCAACTTCACCGTCGCTTGTTATATTTTCAGCCTCACTCGGATATTGCTTTTTCAGTAGGTCTGTATCAACAAGCTCAACAGTAAATACATTTCGGCTTTTTTGAATATTCGTTATACCGCCCTGCCAAAAGATTGAAAGAATATTAATATTTTGAATTTCAACGTCGCCTATTCCGTCCTTTTTCGGATTCCAACCTACGTATGTTATGCCGGTACCGCTCTTGCTTTTTTCGGATATATCTGCAATGTACGTTTTATAAAACTTATTTCGCTTCAAAATCATAGGAATAACATTCTTAAGTCTTTCCGCTTCGGGCACGTCGCCGCCTGTCCTTGCCCTTATATTTGCTTCGGGATAATTATCTGAGAAGTCGGCAATCTTATTAGTGATTGAATTGAAAAGCCACGCTGATGAAGAGGGCGTTTCAATACCGTTAGGATTTTCCCTATCTGCCTTTACTGCGTCCTTTTTCTTTATTTGCTCCCAGTTGTGAATTTTCCACCACTCTTCGTTGTTTACAACTCTGCTTTCAAGCGACTGCTTTTGTTGCTTGTATTTCTGCAGCGTTTCACGTGCTTTGATTATTTCTTCAACACCGATTACCTTTAATCGCTCGCCGCCGCCCTTGCCGCTTTTGTGCACTTCAAGCCCATTTGCCTGATTAAAGCTGTCAGCCTTATTCATAGGCTTGTCTTCCTGCTGCTCAGTTTCTTTCAAAACCTTATTGTTTTTTTCATCCATAGGATTTTTGTACTTACTCATTTTTTCTGCTCCTTAATAAATCTTAATTCCGTAGTTGTTCATACTACTTCTGTATTCACCACGCTGATTAAGTGGGTCATCAGCAAGCTCCTTAATCGGCTTACTCTTTATCGGCTTAATCGGCAGCTTGTTACACATATATCTGATTTCATCTGCAATATGGTCCTCGCCGTCTGTGTCAAGGTCCTCGACCTTGTGTTCGTCATATTGAAGCGTCGGCAAGGTACGAATTGTATTTTTACACGTGTTGAATATATACATTCTCGGCTTGCCGTTAGCAGCAAAGGTAAATCTGTAATGCACCTGCTGCCAACCGGCAATTCTGTTGTTGTCGCCCTTTTGGAAATAAACACCGTTTCTTGCCGCCACGTCATAAATACTGATACCTGTTGTTTTTTGCCATATAGCCGGGTCGGCAATGCCGATTATGTTTTTTCCTTTCAACCACCTATGCGTTGTTTCAATTTCCTTTACTCTTTGAAAAACTTGCTGAGGGTCCCACTGCAAGCCCTCGTTTGCTTCGTTTTTCACACAACCATATAATTCCATTATTCTGTACAGCACACCGTCATAGTCAACAGCCCACCAACCAACCGAAAACGGTTTATGATAGCCCCAGTCGAAAGAGCGATATATGGTCCAATTCGGTGGAATTTCAAACGGCTCTATCACATGAGTGTATAGCCCTGTGGCCTGCTGCTCTTTTGTGCCTACCCTAAAATCTTCAAAAAACATACCCTCAGCCACGTCCCATAAGCCATATAGAAACATTCGCTTTTGCTTTTCGGGCAAATTCTTCAACTGCTCAATATAATCGGGTTGTGATTCCATAAGTGCCGTGTTATCTGTCACAAGCGCCTGAATGAAAGAATAATCATCAGGGTTTTCATCAGGCATATAGTCTTTATCTATAAATATCCTCTTGAAATAGTGATGTGAAGCTCCGCCGGGGTTAGTTGTAAAATATATCCTTTTGGGAAAATCATTAGCACCACGCAGGCAAAGCCCTATTGTTTTAATTTGATATTCGCTTAGGTGGGTTGCCTCATCAATAAATATAACGTCATACTCTGTACCCTGAAATCTGTCGAGGTCCTTGTCACGCTGACAATACATAAACTGTATCGTGCTGCCGTTTGGAAAATAAAAAATCTTTTCCTTGTCAACATACTTCGCAACGCCAAACAGCATTGAACGCATTTCACGAATATGGTTATTCATCAGCTCAGGAAACGACTGTCTGACAATTAATATTTTTATCCCGGTAAAATAACAAGCGAGAAGTATCGACTTTATTCTTACAAACCAACTCTTTCCGCCGCCACGTGCGCCGCCGTAACCGATATATTTGTGCTTATCTTCTAAGGCGAGCTTTTGCTTTGGATTCACCTTTGAAAAATCAAGGTTAAGTGTTACTGCGCCCATTCTTTTTTACCCTCTATTATCTTAATTTCAACGTTCTTTTTATCCTCATCCTCTGTCAAATCATTAAGTTGTTTAATAGTGTCATTCATGGCGGAAATGGTGCTTGCAAAATCCTTTAACGCTCTTGTGTCAAGCTTTTTAGTAATTCTTACCGATTCAGCTCCACTTGATGTTCTGAGTATTTGCCTGTAAAGCTGGTCCGGGTCGTCAAGTGCTTTTTTAAGTTCAAAGGCAAGCTGGTCTGCCGCCTCAATTAAATTATTAAGTTTTTGCGATTTATTCTTAATTTCAGTCGTGCGTGCATTATGTAATGCAACTTGCGCCACGTTTGACCTATATTTATCACGTTTTTTAACCCAATTTTGCTTTTTTCCTACCGCCGATACCCTCGACGGCGCTATTTTGTGCTTGTTTGCAAGTGTTCTGTAAGACATTCCACCGCTTACATATTCATTTTCAAGCTCTTTCCAATCGACTTTGCTCACGTTCTCACCTCTTATTTACCTTATCATTTCAAAACACTTTAATGTCACACCCACAAATTAAAAAAAATAAAGCTCCTGCCTCTCGGCAAGAGCTTATACGTTAGCTTATTCTTTTTCCTCGTGGACTTCGTATGTATTTTCCGCCTGCGTATCTTCAACACCGTGGCGTTTAAACATTTCTTTCCAGGCGTCACCGTACATTTGCTTTAAAAGGCAGTAGCAAAATGCCTTAAAAGGATTGTTGACGTCTCCCTCTTTGAGCTTAACCCAAGTTGTTTTGCCGTCATTCCACTTAACCACAGTCTTATTATCCTTTGTCACGATAATATCTTTAACGCTGTAGGATTGAAGCATTTGGGCAAGCGCTTTGCTTGCTTGATTTTTCGCCATTTTAGCGTCAATTTCTGTAGCTTTGTCAAAGCCGTTTTGATATGCCTCTTGTTTCTTTTGTTCAATAAGTAAAGAAGTAGCAGCTACAGCCACGCCTAAAAGCGCAACAAAAACAGCCGCTAATAAAATAATAATAGCAGTTTTCATAAGATTACCTCATTTCTCGTATTTTTGATTTATAAGTTGATACATTTCGCAGTTTTTGCAACCGGAAATGCTGTTACAATAGGTGTTAAGCCATTTGTCGCCTCTCTGTACGCTTGGAAATCTAAGCACAATGCACCCTTTGCTTATTATTTTTTCGCATTTGATATACATTGCACCGCTTTTTTCCTTTTTCTGCGTTTGGTAAAAAGGACAACACGCTTTGACATCACGATATAAATTCGACATAGCTCAACTCCTTTTAATTCCGCTTTTTAAACAATATAGCGAAAACATAAGTATGGCCGTTATATTCGTTTTCGCATACTTCCACACGCTCGTATGTATAACCGGGGTATTTGTTCTCCCAAAACGCTCTGTCATCCTTGTATTTTGCAAGACGGTTGACATATCTGTTAGTCACCATTCGCTTTTTTGTTCTTTCAATCGGCTTTTTAAGATTTTGAGTAGAAAACCAACGCTTTCTACCCTTAGGGTCTTTTGACACATATTTAGCGGCGGTTTCAGGGCCGAACACGTCAGGATTGTACCTGTTTGCATTTACCCAACCGAATTTCCACATATCCTCGGCTCTATCCCTGCCGAATCCACTATTATTCATGAATATGTGAAAATGAATATTAACAAGCCCTGCATACTTGCCTGTCTTGTATGTTTTTTCTTCCATAATTACAACCGCCCTAAGTTCGGGGAGTTTATGCTTTCTGCGGTAATATCTCACACGGCGGATATAATTATAAGCGTCACGGTATGCTTTGTCTGAACTTTGCGGAGCATTTTCAGGTGAATAGGTGCAATGTAAAAAGATATCTCCTGTATCAAAATTAGCACAAATAAGCCTGATAAGCTTTTTTGTGGACTGCTTTGCATTATAAAGTGCCTGCTGCTCTGATGTGATTCTGCTTTTTGGTGCTCTTTCAGCAAGAGGTCTGCCGCTGTCCGTGCAAGGGGGATAGCTCACCTCTAACAATCTTCCGCTTTTAATCTGCTTTTCCTTATTCACCTTTATGCTCCTTTCTTTATTTTCGTCGAGTAGTTAAGATACAATACAAGCTCGTAAGCCGGACTTGCACCGGCTTAAATTTTTGCTATATATAATATGTATATAGATATGGTGATTAGAGTCTTTCGAAATCGTATTTTCTTATTTGGCTTTCGTGCACCGCACCTATGGGTGTAGCTTCTGAAAGAGGAACAAGAACAAATCCGTTCGGTGTCGGCTTTGCTTCATACAAATAAGCACCGCTTTTTGTTACGAGCTTAAATCCGTCGCCGTCCCTAATCTCGTTGCCTTTTTCTTCAATATATCCGTTTGCTAATCCTAAGCACATAACCTGTCTCCTATATCGCTTTTGTTACATAAATTTCCATAAGAATAATTATTGCGCCTGCTAAAATCAAAAACCATTTGGTGCAAGCTTTGAAATCTTTGCTCATTTTCTCACCGCCTAACCCACAAGCGGCTCATAAATATAATCATAAGCTGTGCCGTATTTCTGCTTTTCCGCTGCCACAAGCTTTTGATAATATTTGCTTTCCATAAACTGATTTTCAAACTTTTCCCTCAGCTCATCCGTCATGTCATATTTGCCGATATTGTTTTTCTTTTTAAAAGCTTCCCACTTTTTCGTAATCATAGGATGATTTATATTTAGTCGAAAACCGTAAGGATTTCTAAAGGTGTGAATCATCACGTCTTGCTTATCTGTTTTTTCTCTTAGCTTTTCCAACGCTTCTATGTAGTCCATTTAATCACTCCACAAAATCAGGTCTTTGGGTTGATAGTCCGCTGAGTTCAATATCTACAGTCGATTGAAAACTGTTTTTATAAAATGCGACATAAAGACATAAGGTGTCATATTCTCTTGCAAACTTTTCCTCAATGCCGCAACTTCTTGCCAAAGCAATTTTGTCGCCGCATTCAGGTGTGTTATATGCAAATACCGCAATATCTGCTTCGCTTAGTTTTTTAATAGATTCGCCTAAATACCATAACGGTTTAGCGTTTGCCGGAACACCTTTTATAAAACTGTCGATAATTTCAATATCATTTCCGTACTTTTCTTTAAGTGCTTTTTTAATCTTTCCTCTTATGATTTCAATTTCAAAATTTGAATAGCCTTTCATAGGCTGACTTATAAATATTTTCATTGTTTACTCCTTTTCTTTCACTTCGTCCATTCTCGCACCACAGGTAGGACAATAATTGTATTTATCGCTATCAATATCACGATAAATTGCCGATTTACAGCATGAGCAAATATCAACTCGTTTAGCATTAGATTTAAAACTAAAATTATCATTCCAATGAGCGTGTCGCTCTGTGTCTACTTTCGGTTGTTTAATAATCAAATCATAATAATAACTGTTACAATCATTCCACCCCTTATGCCTTGCACTCTGGATTTCATCTTCCATTTGTGGATTAAGATATTCTGGTCTATTATTTAATAATTCTTTTCTATCAATTGAATCAGCCATTCTGTTCACTCCAATCTAAAGCCTGTCCGCATTTATAACAGCAATCGCATATTCTACTTATTAGTTCGTTACAACAAGGACAACGATAAACTGTTGTGCCTTTTCCAAAAAAGCCATTGCCTACTTTGATTTTGGGAACGTCAACTTTGTGAGCTGTTGGCTTTTTCGCTATCTGCTTTTCAAGAGCTTCTATTGCAAGTTTTCTACAATGGTTTTCTGCAATTTTGTAATTCTCTGCAAATATAAGATTTTGAAACATTTTTATTGCTTCTTTTACATCTATTTTGTCAGTAATTTCTTTTTCTTTTTCATACATTGTTTTGTTGCTCATTCTTTCACCTCAATCAATATGTATTTGCCGTTCGGTAGCTCACAAGGTTCACCACCTCTACCATTTCCGTCACACCAAGAATAATATTTGTTAAAAACACAATCGGTACAATTATTACGTTTATTACAATATTCTTGATTAGCCATAGCCCTAAACTTACGCTTGCGTTTTTTTGCCACGGACATTTGTGTCCTTAGCAGAGTTTTCGTGTTCATCATATCTTTTTTGTATAAACTCTTTAACATCTTCAAAATTTCCTTGCATTAACTGATTTTCTAACCATTCACAACTATAACTTGGAATACCCATTCCATTAAATGAAAATTGCAAATCTTCAGCAATCAATTTCACAAAATATCTTGCTAATTCTTTATTCATTTCCATTCAACTCCTTTTCGTCTTTCTTATGTTTTAATACTTTGCCTTGGTTTACTGAATTAATCACTTGTTCTTGATAGCTTTTTTCAAGTGCTTTTGCTACCGTCTTAAAATATGTAACTGTTTGTAAAGCAAGATTTGAATAATCTAAAACGATAACGGCCTTAACAAACATACCTACTTTTATTACGAGATACGAAACATCTTCGCTTGTTTTTCTTTCATACAGCTCGTATTCATCATTCTTAAACGGTTCAAAATAAATCGACGGCACAAAAACAGCACCTTTTACCGTAAATATCGGTACGCATTCGTTCTTTCCGTCAAAGTCTGACACCCTTATTTCCGGCAAGCTTACATACGATTCGTTGTCTGCAATATCGGATATATCAAATTCAAACGGAAAATCTTTCTTATCGAAAATTGTATTTTTTACCTCTAAAGGTTTTAGTCCGGCAAAAGAGGTCAAGTATTTAGGTGTACAAATTGTACCGTCAGGCACTACAAACATTGCGTTGCCGGTACCGAGAAAATATATCTTTTCTGAATACTTAAAAATTAAAAACTTTCTGCTTTTTTTGCATAATTCTGTTACTTTTTCAAATTTCAATTTGAAAGTTACTCCTTTTCTTTAAAACTTTGATTTTAAATTTCGAAACTTTTAGGTGTTTTTTAAAGTTTCAATATAATTTTCCAAACAACGACTATCTTTGAGTATTTGTCCTTCACTGTTCGAAACTTTCCAAAGTCCGGACAATTTACAATACCAAACTTCCATATTTTTATCGGCGCCGAGATAAATACATCCGTTGCAATAAAAGCCAATCGGAACATTGATTTCTTTTCTCATCAAATCACCTCGCCCTGCTGCTACTGCGCTAAATTCTTTCATATTGTTGCAAGATTTATTACACATCCACGTCCCATGAGCCATATAGAAATATTCGCTTTTGCTTTTCAGGTAAATTCTTCAACTTCTCAATATAAGCGGGCAGCTCAATAATGCGTGATTTGTCTTTGAAATGTAAACAATGTTTTTCAACATCATCACACTTCTTATACATAATAGATGATATACTTACTTTGCCTTTTATAACAGGCAAAAAATCAATGCTGTTTATTCTTCTATGGCATACATCATAGTGAATACAATCTTTACAAGTCATTTTTCATCACCACACCCTGCTGCTGTTAATTTTTAATCAACTATTCTAACTCAACCTTTTCATAAGTGCCGGTACCGTGCGATATTGAAGATAAAACCGTATTCTTTGTTGCGCCGACTAATCGGGCAAGTTCAACTGCGGAATCGGCAACGGCAACCGGCAATCTGTATTTATCGTTTGTCACTTTCATGTAACAACAGTTTTTCGCAACCCTCATTATTCTATTTCCTCAAATTCTGTATTTTCGTTTACTTGCGCCGGGGTTTGTCCTTTTTCACCGCAAAAGCTGACCTGATTAGCAATCACTTTTACGCTTTTTCTGTTTTCGCCTGTGTTTGCAACATAATTATCTGTTTGCAGTCTGCCCTCAACTGCAATCATTGAGCCTTTGTGAAAATACCTTTTCACAAACTCGGCAGTCTGCCGCCAAGCGGTACAATCTATAAAGTCACAAGCACGGTTGTCCTTGGAATAGCCTCGGTCAACCGCAATTTGAAAGTTAATAAAAGACGTACCCTCGTTTGTAGCCATTAACTCAGGCGCATACGTGAGCCGCCCCATTAAAACAACACTATTTATCATCTTTGCTCCCCTTAGGTACTTCGATACACATTCCTTTTGAGCCTATTAAGCTCTTTAAAACACAATAATTAATCTCCTGCTTCGGATATCTCTTCATTGTGCCTTTTATCATTTCCGTAACTTGTTCAAGTGCAAAAAGAATAAAACTTGTTTCAACAGCCGAACTCGGTGTTATTGCTGATACAATATTATCAACTTCAAGCTGAGCAATTTTCAAGTAATTTTCCTTGCTTTTCTTTCCGTCCGTCATTCCTTCCATAAGAAGTTGGCTTACTTTTTCAATTCTTTCCTCTGATGTCATAATAAATCCTCTCCGCACGAATGCATTAACATGTCTTGTTGTATTTGTTTAATATCAAACGTCGGCTTGCAGCTTAGTCTGTCCGGGCTTTCCGCCTGATACTCGTTCAGGTACTCGGCAAAGCGTGTACTAAAAAGCGTTGACGGACGCAAGTATAAGCTCATTTTTGGGTCGTTGCCCCAGCTTTTGAATTTCTTGTCAATTACCGTCTTAAAGTCCTCAACCGTGTAGCCCTCATTCATTCTTGCCCTGATTAACTCTTTCATTTTTTTGCCATTCGGCTTATAGTGCGCACCGATTTTATTATTAAGATATTCAACAATAACCTTGATATCGTCGGTGCTCTTGTCTGCCTGCTGCCATTCGACATCAGGCAAATCATATACCACCTTTTCAACTACGGCTATCTTGCCCTCGCATTCGTATGTAATCTTAAGCTTATGCTTCGGCTTAGCCTTGTAAATTTCACAGTCCACAACCGCCCTCGTTAAATCGTCAAGCGTGACCTGCGACCAATCAGCCTTGCACGTATCAAAGCTTCCATTCGTACAGCTTTCGCAAATATCATTTGTAAAAACTTCCATATTTTTTCAACTCCTATTGATTTTTAATAAGAGTTGTGATAACATAATAGTGTTGTATGGGTTATCACAACTCATTTAATGCTGTGCAATATGTATTCCCACTCGGCATTATCGGAGAATATATATCGGCACTTTCTTTCAAAGTCATTCCGCTTGCGGAGTGGCTTTTTCTTTTGCCTGATATTAATAGTGATTAAACATACTGCGCAATAAAACGCAAAAGCAGCAAGCACAATCAGCGGCAATTTATACATTTTTTCACTTCCTTCCCTTTCTACTTAAGCTTCGCAAACTCCTCAGGGTGATTTGAATAATATAGGCTCATTGATTTTTCAAGCCTTTTTCTGATATTTTCCCTCAGGTGCTTTTCTTCCTCGGCGGTCAGCTCTTCAAACGGTTTAACCGTGCCGTCTTCCATTATTACGCTGACTGTCGCCGTCAGTTCTTTTCTTTTTGCCATTTCATCACCTCAATAAAAACTATGATGATACTTTTTGTCCTTATCACTAACACTTAACCAAAACAGCAGAGCTAACTATCGTTATAACTTAAGAAAAGGGGGTTATGTTTGATTTATTCATATATTTTTGGAGAAAAATAAAACTATGGAGTTGATAGCTTTTCGGCTGATTTCAGTTGAACAGTAAGGGGATATTTCAGCCTGCACCCTGCTGCCTTGATTAAGTGTTAGTGATTTTTATTAAAAAAGAAATTATCAAACTTTGTGGTAACTTACGGAGTTACTTCTGAGGCAAAAAAAATTTCTTTTGGGTTTTCAATTTTTAAAACATTCATCATAATTTCAATTTCATCTGAGCCAAATTCTTTTTTCTTAAGCCTCGAATAAAAAGTTCTTTCAGAAACACCAATTAAGGCGGCCATTTGAGCGTTGGTTATTCCGTTTTCTACGAGTTTTGCTTTAAATTTTCTGACATCTAACATTTTATCAATACCTTCCCTTCGTTTTGATGAGTAACTTATCACGTTACGACTATAATATAGCACCACTTTTGTCGCTTGTCAAGTTATTTATTGCATTTTTTATGAAAAAAATTTCTTGACAAGTTACGAAATCAACTATATAATGCAATTAGAGGTGAATGTTATTGAGTATTGGAAAGAGAATTAAAGAAATAAGAATTTCTAAAAACATAACGCAAGACGAATTAGCATTAAAAATCGGAACTACAAAGCAAACAATATATAAGTATGAAAATGAAATAGTTACAAATATACCTTCTCAAAAAATAGAACTTATTTCTAACGCTTTGAATACAACACCTGATTATTTAATGGGTTGGAGCGACAAATCTACTGACGATTTATATTCTATTCCCGGAATAAATCCTATTCCAAAAACTTATAAACGCCCACGCTTAGGTACTATCGCTTGCGGTGAGCCTATTCTTGCTGAGGAAAACATTGAAACATACGACGATATCCCTGATAACATAAAATGTGATTTTACATTAGTATGTAAAGGCGACAGTATGATTAATGCTCGAATCAATGACGGCGATATTGTTTATATCAAACAACAAAGTCAAGTCGATAATGGTGAAATAGCCGCCGTGTTGATTGACAACGAGGCTACACTCAAAAGGGTTTACATATATGAGGATAAGGTTGTACTTCAGCCTGAAAATACAAAATATCCCCCCTTTGTGTATACAAAAGAGGAAATGAACAATATCAGGATATTAGGTAAAGCAGTAGGCTTTACAAGTTTACTTTCTTAATTAGCTTACTCATCAATATAATTTAAGCGAAATAGGCAGGCACTTATTTCGCTTTTTTTATTAGACAATTGAAAAAGGGGATAAAATGAAAGACGAATATAACCTAACCGAACAAGAATTATTGTATAAGCTCGCTAAGGAAAATAATTCTTATATTTCTAAAGATACTTTTAGAAAAATAAAACCTTTTATGCAAAAGGTTGATATTAATGTCAGTTTATATGAATTTAGTATAGATACGTCACGTAATTTTAAAAATTATGCAGCATACTACGTTGTTGAAAATAACGGCCAAGGCAGAGGTTATATTTTCTCTGCAAATAGCACTGGTGTTTGTGAATTTATACATAGTGGTGAAGAACTGTATTTATATAATTGTGATTATCAACATAAGAAAAGAAACAAAATTAAGCCAAAGCAAATTATCGGCATAATTCTTTTATTAATAATTCTTTTGTATACATTGTTTGCACTCGAACCGCTATTCGGAAAGCCTCCTATTTTTCTCGCCGGTCCTATTGCTTTGATAGGAATTTATCAAATAGCGAAATGGCTTATACCTAACTTAACAGGTAAAAAATCTTTAGAAAATAGCGAAATTGATAACTTGAAAAGAATTAATTATATTCTCGGTCAAAATGACAAAGAATTAGAAATCAATGTAAGAAATAAGAGAGATAAATATTACGAAGAAAAACGTAAAAAAGACGAAATTTGTGCACCGAAAGCCAAAGAGCTATCTGATAAATTTTGGGATATCAAACTTAAGGAAATGGATTTATCTAATTCTTTGACAACATATTTAAATAATATATATCCATTCATTACGCCTATTGAATATTTTAATATTAAAAGTCAAATCCAAGATTTAAAAGATATTTTTCCCGAAGAATATTACAAATTCATTTTTCAATATGAAGATTTAAAAGATATTGCAAATATTCCAGATGACCAACTTATTTTTAACAATAAATTTTATTTACAAATCGAAAATCAATTTGTAAAGCAAAATTACATTCCAACTCAATACACACTAACCCAAGCTATTCATCTTCTCTATAATATAAAATTAAGAATTAATGATAACTATGGCTTGTTAGATAAGGAAAAGTCATTTTATACAAACCTCGATAAAGTTACTGAATACAGTATTTTTTCTCACCACACTCGCCAAAGTTTTTTAAGTGCAATAGATATAAATGCAGATTTTTTTTCAACAGAACCTTACGCAGATTTTCCTATTCATCTTGAGCCTTATATTAATCGTGACGGAAAAAAAATATTCCTTGCAATTTTAACACGCACTGACGAAGATTTAGGCGAAATCAATATTAAAAAGAGCGAACTACTTTATAATAACTCAGACCATAACATAACAGCTAAAATTATAGAAATCACCGGTGGCGAACCACCTAAAAAGTATTATGGCTGTAATATAAAAGTTACAATAGAATAAAGAAGGTGATTAAATGAAATATGCCGCAGCATACATCAGAGTATCTGATGACCGTCAGGATGAATACTCCCCGGACAGTCAGCTTAAGCTCATTCGTCAGTATGCCAAAAACAATGATTATATAGTGCCTGATGAATACGTATTTTACGACGACGGAATATCCGGCAGAAGCGTCAAAAAGCGTAAAGCATTTAACAGCATGATAGGCTATGCAAAATCAAAAGAGCACCCATTTGACGCAATTCTCGTTTGGAAATTCAGCCGTTTCGCTCGAAATCAGGAAGAAAGCATTGTATACAAATCAATGCTCAGAAAAATTAATGTAGCCGTTATTTCCGTCAGCGAAACAATCGACGATTCGCCTTTTGCTCCGCTGATTGAAAGAATAATCGAGTTTATGGATGAATACTATTCAACAAGACTTTCACAGGAAGTTACAAGAGGAATGACGGAGAAAGCAAGCCGTGGCGAAGTAATGACGATTGCGCCGTTCGGCTATGATTTAAAAAATAAGACGTACATACCAAACGATAATGCCAAAACAGTTAATTATATTTACGATTCATATTTAGCAGGCAAAGGCTACCGTGCAATAGCACAGGAATTAGCCACAATGGGAATCAGAACGAAGCGAGGCAACATTCCTGATAATCGCTTTGTCGAATATATTTTACAAAATCCTGTTTATATAGGCAAAATAAGGTGGTCGCCCGAAGGTAAACAATCAAAGCAACGTTACAAGGGTGACAACAGTAACGTAATGATAATTGACGGCAAACACGAAGCAATTATTGACACGGACAAATTTGAAAGGGTACAGGATATGATAGCAGACCAAAAGAAGCGCTATGGCAAATATCAACGCAGGGAACAGCCTGTTCAATTTATGCTCAAAGGCTTAATGCGCTGCGGCAACTGCGGTGCTACTCTCGTATATGTCGGTACTCAAAGCCCGGCAATGCAATGCCACCAATACGCAAGAGGTGTTTGTAAGGTTTCACACAGCCTCTCTGTTGCCAAGGCAAACAGAGTTGTTATAGACAAAATTGAGGAAACACTTAAAACATTAGATTTTAATATCATTTATAAAACGCAAAACAATCCGCAAGAGAATATCGACTACGATAAGCTTATCAAGCAGGAAAAAGAGAAAATCCGCCGAGCAAGCGAAGCATACGACGCAGGCTTTGACACGCTTGAAGAATACGGCGTAAAAAAGCGCACCTATCAGTCACGCATTGATGAATACGAAAAAGCAAAATCAAAAGTGCCGCCAAAAGAAAGCAAGGCAGTTCCTAAAGAATTTGTTGATAAGGTTGCAAGCGTTTTGAAAACGATTAAATCCCCCGAAACAGACGAAGCAATTAAAAACGAAGCACTCCGCTCCATTATAGACCATATCACATACGAAAAAGAAGCTAATAACCTCGCCATTTATTTTTATCTTTGACCTATATCTAAAAGCAATACGGTGGGCCGCACGGTGAACTCGGTGCGTCGCTTCGCTATCTTTCTCAGCGATATTCAATGCCGTATCCCGAACTCAAGGGATTGCTTACAGACATAGGCGTTGAGGAATTGGGGCACCTTGAAATGATAGGAACAATGGTACACCAACTTACTCGCAATTTAACAGAGGATGAGATTGAAAAAAATCCTAACTTTATGGCATACTTTGTTGACCATACGGCAGGAGTTTATCCGACAGCGGCAAGCGGTGCGCCGTGGAATGCGGCAAGCATAGCCGTAACGGGCGACACTATCGGCGACCTAAATGAAGACCTTGCGGCAGAGCAAAAAGCAAGGGTAACATACGATAACATTTTGCGCCTTGTTGACGACCCGGATATAATTGAGCCGATTAAGTTTTTGCGTGAACGTGAAATTGTGCACTACCAACGTTTCGGAGAGGGCTTGCGACTCATGACGGATAAGCTCGACAGCAAAAATTACTATGCTTGCAACCCGTCATTTGACAAATAAGTTTTCAATTCAAAGTAAACTTCATATAATAAAATCAGATTTGATATTCCAAGGCAAACAGTAATAAAAATTAATATAAAAAATCACAAGGACAGCAAGGTTATCCCCTGCTGCCCTTTTAGTTTATCTTGTTTTATTTATCTTCTTTTTCTTGCGCCTTAATATCTGCCGAGGACAGGTTATAGATATAATCTATAAGCTTGTCCTTATTTTTTTCGGTATTAATCTTAATTACGCTGTTACCCCAAATTGTTGCATAATCCCAAGTGCCGTCAAACGGAATGCTCGTTTGATGAATATTTGCAACGCAGGTGCCTGCTTTAGACACAAGTCCCATAAGTTCGCCCTTAGACAAATCGGTTTCAATATAAGGAGCGCTGTTATATGCCATTTTGTAAAGTTTAAAAGGATTGGTAAGTGCTTTTTTAAGAATTGCGCTCATAACCGTACGTTGCCTTTGAGTTCTTACAAAATCGGTATCAATCTTTCTTATTCTGCAATAAGCAAGCGCTTGCTCGCCCGTAAGCTTATTATCGCCTGCCTCAAGCGTAACATTACCGTATCGCTTAGGATGGTTTGTAACTTCTTTAGCTTCCTTTTCCGTAACGTCAACATTAACACCGCCGAGACTGTCAACAAGAACCTTAAACATTTCAAAATCGGTTACAACATAGCCGTCAATCTTGACGCCGAAATTATATTCAATAGTTTCGACTACATTTTTATAACCGCCGTCGGAGCAAGCCGCATTAAGCCTTTGCTCGTGTTCAAGCGACGGAATATATACCCAAGTATCACGAAGAAACGAGACAAGTTTGATTGCGTGGTGCTTTGAATCGACGCTGACAAGCATCATTGTATCACTTCTTGTTTGTTCGGCGCTTTCATTGCTTCTTGCGTCAACACCCAAAAGAAGAATATTTTTAACAGATGAATCATCTTTCAAATCGCTTGCCGTTACATATTTATCCGCTTTTTTTTCATCATAATTAACTCTTGCCAAAACAGGAAATACTGAGCCGACAAGTAAAATAACAAGAACTAAAATTACCGCTAAAATAGATTTAGCTTTTTTTCCGTTTTTGCTTTTATGCTTTTTATTCTTTTTTGACGAATTATGACTGTTGCCTTTTTTAAAATTCTCTCTGTCAGATGAGCCGAAACGGCTGCCGTTTGAGAAGTGAGGAGTGCTTCTTGTGTTTCTTTGATGAGATGACGAACCTCTGTCAAAATCATCAATTGTTTCACTTTTAAAAGTTATATCTCCCCTGCTGTCTTGCTGATAATCGCCGTAGTTTCCCGGTTCGCGCTGATTATCAACAACAATATTATTCTCTCTTTTTTTTGAATTAAAATTAAGGTCAATATCCTCAGGCGAATAATTATAATAATCTTCATCCTTTGGAACAGTTCTGTCTATATCTTCCCTGTTTCTCTTTTTAGGGTCAAAATCTTCGTTTTCAAAACGTGGCATAATACCACCTCCAATACTACTAAAGAATATACTACATATTTCAAACTATTTCAACCGTCATTTTGTAAAATATATTGACATAAATAATAAATTATCTTAAAATAGAGAAAGCGAGTTGACTTGGCAATTGCGTGCCGATATCGGTATGAGGAAAGTCCGAGCAGCGCAGAGCAGAATAACGGCTAACGGCCGCCGAGGGTGACCTTAGGGAAAGTGCAACAGAGATATACCGCCTATACCAAGTATAGGTAAGGGTGGAAAGGCGAGGTAAGAGCTCACCGAGGGAGTGGAGACATTCCCTGCCATGTAAACCCTATTCGCTGCAACATCGACTGAAGGGTTGTTTGCTCGACACATAACTTCGAAGGATGGCTCGATTGCAAAAGCAATTTTGCAACTAGATAGATAATTGCCCATGACAGAACTCGGCTTACTGTCAACTCGCTCATTTTGTTTTAAGAGGGTAAAAAAATGCTTGTAAATATGAGTAAGCTTTTGGCTGACGCTCAAAAGGGTAACTATGCAGTAGGCTCACTTTCAGTTGCAAATATGGAAATGGTGCTTGGTGTTCTCAAAGCAGCAAAAGAACTTAAAGCGCCTGTTATTTTGCAAATAGCGGAAGTAAGATTAAAGCAAAGTCCGCTTGAAATTATAGGTCCGCTTATGGTTGCCGCCGCAAAGAGTGCAGACACTCCGGTTGCAGTTCACTTTGACCACGGCAAAACGATTGAAAAAATCACTCAGGCGCTTGAACTTGGCTTTACGTCTGTTATGTTTGACGGCTCGCATTTGCCGCTTGATGAAAATATCAAAACTACAAAAGAAGTTATTGCACTTGCTAAAAAGTACGGTGCAGACGTTGAGGCTGAAATCGGATGCGTAGGCGGTTCGGAGGACGGAAGCGAAGATATTGCAATCAATTGTACCAAGCCGGAGGACGCAGTAAGGTTTGAAAGCGAAACAGGCGTTGACGCACTTGCAATTGCTATCGGAAATGCGCACGGCAATTACAAAAGCACTCCCAAACTTAGGTTTGATATTCTTGAACAAGTGGAGAAAAACACTGAATTACCGCTTGTGCTTCACGGCGGAACGGGAATTACTCCTGATGATTTTGTGCGTTGCTCGCATACAGGCATTAAAAAAATAAATATTGCAACCGCCACGTTTGACAGCGTTGAGCATACGGTTAAAGACGCTTATAAAAACGATAAAATAAGCGAATATTATGATTTGCAGGCTGCCGAGGTTGAGGGTGCTTATCAAAACGCAAAGCGCCACATATTAATTTTCGGCACTGACAATAAGGCTTAATATTATTTTTTTATATATGAGAGGTAAAATTTATGAATTACGTAGAATTTGATATGTCAAAGCCGCTTGATTTTATTCCAATCGGCAGAATCGCTATCGACTTTAATCCTACCGATATGTATATGCCGCTTAGCGAGTCGTCAAATTTTAACAAATATGTTGGCGGTTCTCCTGCCAATATTGCTGTAGGTCTTGCAAGGCTCGGCTGTAAGGTTGGCTTTTGCGGCTGTGTAAGCAATGACCAATTCGGTGACTTTGTTGTAAACTATTTTGAAAAAGAGGGCATTGATACAAGCCACGTGACAAGAGCTAAAAACGGCGAATGCATAGGACTTACATTTACCGAAATTCTTTCTAAAGAAAAATCATCAATACTTATGTATCGTGACAATGTGGCTGATTTTTGTATGGCACCGGAAGATATTGACGAAAAATACATTGCATCTGCAAAGGCAATTGTTATCAGCGGTACTGCTTTGGCTCAATCTCCGTCAAGAGAGGCTTGCCTTAAAGCTATGATGCTTGCTAAAAAGAACAATGTTCGCATTGTTTTTGATATTGATTACAGAGAATACACTTGGAAATCAAAAGACGAAATTGCTGTTTACTACAGCCTTGTTGCTCAAAATGCAGATATCATTATGGGTTCAAGAGAAGAATTTGATTTAACTGAGGGTATCGTAGGCGTTAAGGAAAGCGACCCTGAATCTGCTAAATATTGGCAGTCATTCGGCGCAGCAATTTGCGTAATCAAGCATGGCAAGGAAGGCTCAACCGCTTACACAAACGACGGCAAATTCTATTCAATCAAGCCGTTCCCTGCTGTTAAACTCAAAGGCTTTGGCGGCGGTGACGGATACGGCTCATCGTTCCTTTACAGTCTTCTTAAAGGCAAGGAAATTATTGAATGCCTTGAATTCGGCTCTGCTTCAGCTTCAATCCTTATTTCTGCTCACTCCTGTTCTGATGCTATGCCAAGCGCCGCTCAGGTGGAAGCATTCATCAAGAAAAGCAAGGAAGAATACGGCGAAATGGTAGCAAGAGTATAGCGTTGTTTATATAAAATTCACGGCGGGCGAATTGTGTTCGTCCGCTTAATATATGTATTTAACTTAAGGATTTCTATTATGGAATTAAATGAAAAAATAAGAGAAAAGCAAATGAGTGAAAACTTCATACTCGGCATAATGTTGGCTCTGACAGGTGGATTTCTTGATGCTTATACATACATTACCCGTGGCGGAGTATTTGCAAATGCGCAAACAGGTAATATTGTTCTTATGGGAATAAACCTTGCAAAAGGCGATTTTGAAAGAGTGATTCACTACGTTGTTCCTATTCTTGCATTTGCACTCGGAATTTTATTGTCAGAAATAATCAAAGCAACACTAAAAAAAAGCCGTCACATGCATTGGAGGCAGATTGTTGTTTTGGCAGAAATAATAATTCTTGCAGTGTGCGGCTTTATTCCAAGCGGCAAGGGCAACACATTTGTAAACGTAATGGTATCGTTTGTGTGTTCTCTTCAGGTGGAAACATTTAGGGTTATCAACGGCAACACGGTTGCAACAACAATGTGCACGGGCAATTTAAGAAGCGGCACGGAGCTTTTATTTTTGGGAATAAAAAAGAAAGACAAAAAAATCACACTCAGAAGCTTAACCTATTACGGAATTAATTTGTTTTTTGCATTAGGCGCAATAGCCGGTGCAATCGCAACCAAATTTTTGGATGTAAAAAGTATTTTTATTGCAAGCGTACTGCTTGTAATTCCTTTTATAATGATGTTCAAACCAAGCGAAAATATTGAATATGTATAAATACGTATATATGAAAAAAGGTCATCGTGCTATCAAAAGCCGATGACCTTTTGTTTTAGTATTCTTTTTTTGAAAGCAAAGTGTATCTATAAGGCGGCAAGTTTACAAAACCGTCAACGCTTTTCTCGTCAAAAAGCGAATAAGAATTATCCCACTGTGTTCCGACAAATATACGCTTTTGCTCATTTGAATTATTAATTGCAACCAAAATGTTGTCGCCTTCGCTGCTACGGGAATAAGCGATTACACCGCCGTCGCAATACAGCTTTTCAAAATCGCCGTCAATAAATGCCTTAGAGCTATGCCTGATTTGACCAAGGCGCTTATACCATTTCAAAAGCTCCTCGTTTGGCTTATTCCAAGGCATACAGGCACGGTTAAACGGGTCTTTCATACCCTGCATACCAATCTCATCGCCGTAATAAATTGACGGCACACCCGGCAAAGTAAACTGAATAAGGGAAGCAATTTTCATCATAGAAATGCCCTTTAAATAATCAAATTCAGATAAAGTATTATGTTCAAACTGCCAAGCACGGTCATGACCGTCGGGACTTTCACCTGCAAGACGGGTTATTGCACGTTCAGTGTCGTGAGTTCCGATATGATTCATCAAAACATTTAAAACCTGCGGCGGATAATTTTCAATAATAGAAAGAACAGCGTTGAAAAAAGCGTTGCCGTTTGCGTAGCGGACAAAATTGAGGATTGCATCGGCAAAAGGATAATTCATCACGCTGTCAAGTTCTTCGCCAAGCAAATACTTTCTTCTTTGCCCGTATGCAAATTTGTTGGTAGCGTCCTCCCAAACCTCGCCTATAATTATAGCATTCTCATTTTCACTTTTAACACTTTTTCTCAAATCGTCAAGAAAAATGTCGGGAAGCTCATCCGCAACGTCAAGTCTGTAGCCTGCTATGCCGCAACGAAGCCATTTTTTCAAAATTCCGTTTTCGCCGCAAATATAATTCCTATATCCCTCGTCCTCTTCAATAACCTCCGGCAAAAGCTTAATACCCCACCAAGAATGGTATTCATCGGGCCAATTGATAAATTTATACCAAGAAAAATAAGGGCTTTCCTTGCTGTTATATGCGCCTATATCGTCATAATGACTATACATATTAAAATATCTGCTGTCGCAGCCAGTATGACTGAAAACTCCGTCAAGAATTATGCTGATACCATACTTTTCCTTAGCAACCTTGCAGAGATTTTTTAAATCATTCTCATCACCCAACAGGCTGTCAACTTTTTCATAATCGGCAGTATCATATCTGTGGTTTGAATGGGATTCAAAAATAGGATTAAGATAAATACAAGTAACGCCTAAATCAGCAATATACGAAAGCTTTTTTTCAATCCCTTTAAGGTCGCCGCCAAAATAATCGTTGTTCCAAATGCCATTCATCTGCTCGTCTTTCCAAAAAGGAGTATCGCCCCAATCTCGCATCACACGGCTTTCAGGAACATTTTTCTTAGGAGTTTTGGAATTAAAAAACCTGTCAGGAAATATTTGATACATTATTCCGCCCTTCAAAAAGTTCGGAGTTAAGAAATTTTCGTCATAAACAGTCTGTTGAAAATCAGGCAAAGAAGCATTGAGTTCACCCCTGCCGTCACCTGCGTTTTTAACATAGCTTTTGCCCCAAGGAGTATCAAGCACAAAATGATAAAAATAAAGACCGGGCGTTGTGGCATAAAAATGAAGTTCCCAATATTCAAAGCTGTCGCCGCACATTCCTGCCCAAAACATATTGTAAAATGCAGTGTCCTCGCCGTCCTTTGTAATTGCAAGTTGGGCTGCGCAGCATTTCATATTTCTCGGCACAATAATGCGGAATTTGCACTTTTCATTAGTCGCAATCGCCGAAACTATTGACTTGTATGATTTGTCTCGTGAATTATATATCTGCACTGATTTCTTTTCCTTTACAAAAATCAAGAGGCGAACAATGTTCGCCTCTTGCGAAATTCATTTCATTTTAGATTATCTAAATGAGATTACCGTGGGTGGGCGACCATCGGTCGCCTTAAAGCTTATTATTTAGACTTTTTTGTTGTCTTTTTAGCTGATTTTTTTGGCTCTGCCTTTTTAGGAGTTTCTTTTTTTACTTCCTTTTTAGGCTCAGCTTTCTTTTCAGCTTTTTTTGCAGTGCTCTTTTTGGCAGGTTTTTTCTCCTCTTTAGTCATAGGAGCACTCTTTTTAGAAGTCTTTGGCGCTTCTTCCTTAAACTTAACAGGCTGAGTATGCCAAATATTATTTGCATAATCCATTATTGAACGGTCAGCGCTGAAAATACCTGCGCCGCTGATGTTCATAAGTGACATTTTTGCAAATCTTTCCTTATCCTGATAAGCCTCTGCTGAAAGCTTTTGAGCCTTTTGATAATCGGCAAAGTCTGCAAGTGCCATATATTGGTCAACATTCATAAGCGATGAAGAAATTTCACCGAAGCTCTTGCCGTTTACACCTGCTTGAATAAACTCAACTGCAGACTTGAGCGTTTCGTTATTATACATATATTCCATAGGATTATAGCCCTTCTTTTGAAGTTCCATAACCTCAGGAGTTTTCAAGCCAAAGATGAAAATATTATCATCGCCGACTGCGTCGTGAATTTCAACGTTTGCGCCGTCAAGAGTACCGAGAGTGATTGCACCGTTTAACATAAGCTTCATATTGCCCGTACCGGAAGCTTCTGTGCCCGCAAGAGAAATCTGCTCTGAAATATCAGCGGCAGGCATAAGCATCTCCGCAAGAGAAACGTTATAATCCTCCATAAATACGACCTTAATTCTGCCCTTAATATCCGGGTCGTTATTAACAACTTTTGCAAGAGC